>Ga0228698_1000408_pt1 | contig 34972 bp, 29 predicted proteins | sample McNCre117_Aug_MG_FD_178015 | JGI IMG/M metagenome (GOLD analysis project Ga0228698, IMG submission 178015) | Freshwater microbial communities from McNutts Creek, Athens, Georgia, United States - 1-17_Aug_MG | ecosystem: Environmental > Aquatic > Freshwater > Creek | place: USA: Georgia... | reverse complement strand
CGCTTCCCACCCGGTTTTTTCGCCGCTGACAACTTCCAGCTGAATGCAGTCCACTGGGCACGCCGGTAAACACAACTCACAGCCGGTGCAATCGGCTTCCAGCACGGTGTGCATGCGTTTGTTGCTGCCCATAATCGCGTCCACCGGGCATGCGGCAATGCACAGTGTGCACCCGATGCACCAATCCTCATCGACGATGGCCACCGTGCGCGGACCTTCCTGGCCGTAGTCTGGATTCAGCGCCTGGACCGCAATACCCGTGATCTGCGATAAGCGCTGCACCCCTTCGGCGCCGCCGGGCGCGCACTGGTTTATGCCGGCCTCACCGGTGGACATGGCCATGGCGTAGGCAGCGCAATCGGCATAGCCGCAGCGCTTGCACTGGGTTTGGGGTAGGGCGTCCAGCAAGCGCAGGTACAGCGCTGGCTGGGTAGCAGATGCACTCACGCTTCGGGCTGCGCCTTTTTGGTCGTGCGTTTGGTTGTCCGCGTGACGGCCGGGTTGGCTGGTACGGACGTGCGCTTTGTGGCAGACGATTTGCGCGCAGGTGCTGTTGCGGTTTCTGCAGCAACCGCAGTCTGGACCGGCGCACTCTGCGTTGGGGTGCCCTGAACCGGTGTGCTCTCAACCGGAGCACTCTCAACGGGAGCATGTGCCGCTTCAGGCGCCGGCTGCAGCGCGTGCTTGTGAATGAATTCCTTTACCACCGGATAGACGTTCTCGCGCCAACGCCGCCCCGAGAAAATGCCGTAATGGCCCGCACCTTTGGCTTCGTAATGGGATTTTTGCTGATCAGAAACCCCGCTACAGATGTCGAGAACTGCACGTGTCTGGCCAGAGCCAGAAATGTCATCAAGTTCACCCTCCACCGACAGCAGCGCCGTGTTGTGAATTTTTTGCGGCTGAACGCGTTCCAGTTTGCCCTGGGGATTTTTTACATCCCAGGTGCCGTTCACCAAAGAGAAGTCCTGGAACACCACGCGGATCGTTTCCAGGTAGTAGTCGGCATCCATATCGAGTACTGCGTTGTACTCGTCGTAGAACTTGCGATGGGCTTCGGTGCTGGCGTCGTCGCCCTTGATCAGGTCTTTAAAGTAGTCGTAATGGCTTTTGGCGTGGTGGTCCGGATTCATGGCCACGAAGCCCGTGTGTTGCAGGAAGCCTGGGTAGACGCGACGCCCGGCACCCGGGAACGTCGACGGAACGCGGTAAATCACATGGTTTTCAAACCAATGCAAACTCTTGTTCATGGCCAGGTTGTTCACCGCCGTCGGCGACTTGCGGGCGTCAATCGGACCGCCCATCATGGTCATGCTCAAGGGCGTCAGTTCACCCCGACTGGCCATAAGGGAAACTGCGGCCAACACCGGTACCGTCGGCTGGCAAACGCTCATGACGTGGCAATTACCATAGCGTTCCTGCACATGGCGAATGAAATCCTGGACGTAGTTGACGTAGTCGTCGAGGTGAAACTCGCCCTCGCTTGTGGGTACCAAGCGGGCATTTTTCCAGTCTGTGATGTAGACCTTGTGGTCTTTGAGCATGGTGCGCACGGTTTCGCGCAGCAGCGTGGAGTAGTGTCCAGAGAGCGGTGCCACAATCAGAACGGCTGGCTGGCCCTTCAGCGACCGCAGGTTCTCGGGGTGGTCACTGAAGCGTTTAAAACGGCGCAACTCGCAAAAGGGTTTGCGCAGTTCGATGCGCTCCTGAATGGCGATTTCATGGCCGTCTGCGTTGATGCTGTGAATGCCAAACTCGGGTTTCTCGTAATCTTTGCCCAAGCGGTGCACCAGTTCATAGGCGGCCGCCACGCGTTGTGAAAACGGGCTTTTGGCAGCCATGGACACTGGATTTGAATACAGTTTTGCGGCCGCGCGTGCCAAATCGGCAAACGGTTCCATGAGTGAGCGCTGGGTTTCGTAGAGCTGATAAAGCATGGTCGGGACCTCGTTGGCTTATGTTGCAGTGCAATATACCAGTATTGTGGGGTTACATGGTGTTGGCCGACCTCAGGATTCCCCTGATTGCATTGCGACTGTGAATGCCGAAGTTTGTGAGACTTTCCAGCAACAAGGGATCGGCGTCAGTGTGCTCCAGCGGCCATTTTGTCTGGATCAACGGGCCGAGCCGATTCGCCAATGCGGCAGTTTGCGGCGCAACAATGTCACGCAGATAGTGGTCTGACCAGTCCGGGAAGGTGTGATCGCGATCCGTGTTGTGTATCGCTTTGTCGATAGCCACTGGTGCAGAGTCGCGCCGGGCGGAGCTTGTGCCCTGTATTAACTCCGCTTCGAAACGTTCCATTGCATGCAAGCGCACCGATAGCTGGGCCAGGTAGTCTTGTTGCACACTGCGCCAACCGGCGCTGGCGAGTACGCCCACACCCAGCAGGCGCAAGCTGCTGTCTCCCTGGAGCAGACTGGCACGCAAGGGCTGGGTCAGGTCTTGTACATAGTGCAATGCCATGCCAGCGAAACGCCAGCCCCAATAACTGTGGCCTGTGCGAAAAGCCAGCGCAGCCAAAGTGGAAAACTGGTAATTGCGCAGCAATAAAAAGTTCCAGCGCAATGAAGGCAAGGCAAGGTAGCTCAGGGCGTTTTCCCGCAGATAAGCCGTGTGAAACGGCTCCTGTGAGCTGCTTGCCACGTTGGCGCTGCCATAGGGGATTTTTCCGAGTCCCAAAACCTTGCCCCATTCAGACGGGCTGTCTTCCCACAAAAAATTATCCAGACCGAAGTCGGGCTCATCGCTGGCGCTGGCCACCACTGTCAGGGGGGCCACCCAGTCTCCAGCACGCAGACCGAGGGCGCGATAGGGTGTACCGGAGACCGGATCCAGCGAGGTGCTGATGGCGGTTATCGGCAGGCTGGCAGCCGTCCCAGAGGGATTTCCAGCCCACGGGTCGGGCTGGAAGAACAAAGAAAATTTACTGTTTGGGGCCATCCGCAAGGCCATCAGAAAAGCCTGCTTGCGGGCCTCATCGGAGCGCTCTGGGTCGGCCACGAAAGCGAGATTGGCGGGTCGCTCCGGTATCGGTGCCAATTGCGCCATGGCCCAGGCTTCCTGGCTGGCCAGCAAAACTTCAATGGTTTTTTCTTCGCTGCGCAGAAACGCTTCGAGGGGTTCAACTGCGACTGTCGGCGCTTCGGTCAACTCGGGCACCCGTTCAAGTGCGCGGTAGGTGGGGAAGCTGTGGGCGCCCCACGCCATAGCGGGAATCCAATGCAATGCACCAAAAAATAGCAACGCAAACTGGAAGGCACGCATGGGTGGGGTAGATGCGAACAAGGGGTTTAAATCACTTTGGCGATTGCGGCGCAAACATAGTCGATGTTTTTGCTGTTCAGTGCAGCAACGCACATGCGGCCTGTGTCGGTTCCGTAGACGCCGAACTCACTGCGCAGGCGAACCATTTGGTCCTTGCTCAAACCGGAGTAGCTGAACATGCCGATTTGGGTGGTGATGAAGCCCATGTCTTGCTGCACGCCAGCGGCTTTCAAGCCGTCCACCAATTTCTGGCGCATGGCTTTGATGCGCTGGCGCATTTCGCCGAGTTCTTTTTCCCACAGCGCGCGCAGCTCGGGGTTGCCAAGCACCGCTGCCACCACCGCACCACCGTGAATCGGCGGGTTGGAGTAGTTGGTGCGGATGGCAATTTTCAGCTGGCTTAAAACGCGGCTGGCTTCTTCTTTGTCGGAGCACAAAACCGACAGGCCGCCAACGCGCTCGCCATACAGGCTGAAGCTCTTGGAGAAAGAGGTGGAGACGAAGAAGCTGAGGCCAGAGGCGACAAACTTGCCAATCACGGCGCCGTCTTCGGCGATGCCATAACCAAAGCCTTGGTAAGCCATGTCCAGGAATGGGGTCAGGTTGCGGGCCTTGATGACCGCAATCACCTGGTCCCATTGGGCCGCACTGATGTCGTAACCGGTTGGATTGTGGCAGCAAGCGTGCAGCACCACGATGGTTCCGGCCTCAGCGGCGTTCAGGCTGGCCAGCATGCCGTCAAAATTGACGCCACGCTTGGCAGCGTCGTAGTACGCGTAGATGTCTACTTCAAAACCGGCATTCAGAAACAGGGCGCGGTGGTTTTCCCAGCTGGGGTCGGAAATCAGCACCTTGGCGTTGGGGTTCAGGCGCTTGAGGAAGTCGGCACCAATTTTCAGACCGCCAGTACCACCAATCGCTTGAACCGTGGCCACACGGCCACTGGCAACCGGTTCGCTGTCGGCACCGAAAACCAGGTGTTTAACAGCGGTGTCATACGCCACGATGCCGTCGATTGGCAGATAGCCGCGGGCAGTGGGCTTTTCCATCATGGTTTTTTCTGCAGCTTGCACACAGGCCAGCAGAGGCAGTTTGCCGTTGTCGTCGAAGTACACACCAACGCCCAAATTCACTTTGTTGGGGTTGGTATCTGCTGCAAATTGTTCGTTCAGACCCAGGATCGGGTCGCGGGGGGCCATTTCGACTGCAGAGAAAAGAGACATGAACAAGTCCTGAAAGAGGGTTTGGGGAAAACCCGGTATTTTAGCGTTCAAGTGCCGATCGGCCTATTTTTCGTTACTGGTCTACAGTTAGACCTTTGTTAGACCATTTCGGAAAATAAAAGTATTCATGTCTGTACCGAAGTCCCTGTCGAAGTCCGAGTCGAAGTCTGTGACAAATTCCGCCACCGACGCGCCGACGCTGGCGGACGTTAGTCCCGCTGCGGGCACTTTTGTGCATTTCGAGGGCTCGCCCTTCGAATTGTTTCAACCCTATCCACCGGCTGGCGACCAGCCACAGGCGATTGACGAGCTGGTAGAAGGCGTGGAAGACGGCGAGGTGTTCCAGACCCTGCTAGGCGTTACGGGCTCCGGTAAAACCTACACCATGGCCAATGTCATCGCGCGCATGGGGCGCCCAGCCATTGTGTTCGCGCCAAACAAGACGCTGGCGGCGCAGCTCTACAGCGAGTTCCGGGAGTTTTTTCCGCGCAATGCAGTTGAGTATTTCGTCAGCTACTATGACTACTACCAACCTGAGGCCTACGTCCCGCAGCGTGATTTGTTTATCGAAAAAGACTCGGCAATTAACGAACACATTGAGCAGATGCGCTTGTCATGCACCAAAAGCGTGTTGGAACGGCGCGACGTCGTGATTGTGGCCACCGTGTCGGCTATCTACGGCATTGGCCAGCCTGAGGCCTATCACCAAATGGTCATGACGCTGCGTGCCGGTGACAAATTGGGGCAGCGTGACATGATTGCCCAGCTGGTGCGCATGCAATACCAGCGCAATGACATGGACTTTTCGCGTGGCACTTTCCGGGTGCGCGGCGACACCATCGACATCTTCCCGGCTGAGCACAGCGAAATGGCGATCCGGGTCGAATTGTTCGACGATGAGATTGAAACGCTTCAGTTATTTGACCCCCTCACCGGGCGTATTCGGCAAAAAATACCGCGCTTTACGGTCTATCCGGGCAGCCACTACGTGACGCCTCGCGAGCACGTTTTGCGGGCTGTAGAGACGATCAAGGAAGAGTTGGCTGAGCGACTCAAATACTTCGTAACAGGAGGCAAGCTGGTTGAGGCCCAGCGCCTAGAGCAGCGCACCCGCTTCGATTTGGAAATGCTATCTGAGGTAGGGCATTGCAAAGGAATTGAGAACTATTCACGCCACCTCAGCGGTTCCGCACCGGGAGAGCCTCCCGCGACACTGACCGATTACCTGCCCAAAGATGCCCTGATGTTTCTGGATGAAAGTCACGTCTTGATCGGGCAATTCGGCGGCATGTACAACGGCGACCGGGCCCGCAAAACGACGTTGGTTGAATACGGATTCCGCCTGCCCAGTGCGCTCGACAATCGACCGCTGAAATTTGAAGAGTTTGAAACCAAGATGCGCCAGGCAATTTTTGTGTCCGCTACGCCAGCGCAATGGGAAAAAGACCATGCGGGGCGCGTCGTCGAGCAGGTGGTGCGTCCGACCGGACTGGTGGACCCCGAAGTGGAGGTGCGCCCCGCGACTTCTCAAGTTGACGACGTACTGCAGGAAATCCGTATTCGGGTGCTGAAAAATGAGCGGGTACTGGTCACCACGTTGACCAAACGCATGGCCGAGCAACTCACCGAATACTTGACAGAAAACGGCGTCAAAGTGCGTTATCTGCACAGCGATGTCGACACCGTAGAGCGGGTGGAAATTTTGCGTGACCTGCGCTTGGGCACCTTTGATGTCCTGGTGGGTATCAATCTCTTGCGCGAAGGTCTGGATATTCCAGAGGTTTCGCTGGTGGCGATTCTGGATGCCGACAAAGAAGGCTTTTTGCGGTCTGAGCGGTCGCTGATTCAGACCATTGGTCGGGCCGCCCGCAACCTCGAGGGCCGTGCAATTTTGTATGCTGACCGCCGCACCGATTCCATGGAGCGTGCAATTGGCGAAACCGAGCGCCGGCGCCGCAAGCAAATCGACCATAACACCAAGATGGGTATTACGCCGCGCGCCATCGTCAAGAAAGTGCGTGACCTGATTGACGGCGTTTACAGCGAAAAGGCCGGCAAGGAAGCCGAGCGCCTGGAGCGCGATGCCCAGGCCCGCGCCCAGGCAGAAGACATGAGTGAAAAAGACATCGCGCGGGAAATTAAGCGTTTGGAGAAGCAAATGCTAGAGCACGCCCGGAGTCTGGAGTTCGAGCAGGCCGCCAAAGTGCGCGACCAACTTCGCATCCTCAAGCAACAAGTGTTCGGCGCCCCGGGCGCCGACAGTGGGATGGCCTAAGCGTTACCGGCACTGGCGCGGCATATTAACCCGAGCAGTTTGGTGGGTTTTTTGCTATACTTGAGCTCGTTAGTCAACAAAGCATATTTGCGTTCTACGCAAGATGTTTTTAATCATCCGACTTTCGCTATTTGACTCTAGGAGCATCTGATGCGTCTGACCACCAAAGGCCGTTTTGCGGTCACAGCAATGATTGACCTCGGCTTGCGCCAGAGCGGCGGTCCGGTGACGTTGGCGGCAATCAGCCAGCGCCAGCAAATTTCTCTTTCCTACCTCGAGCAGCTGTTTGGCAAGTTGCGCCGCCATGAACTGGTGGAATCAACCCGTGGGCCGGGCGGTGGTTACATGCTGGCACGCAAAGCCAGTGAAATTACGGTCGCTGACATCATCGTGTCGGTCGATGAGCCGATCGATGCGACCCAATGTGGCGGCAAAGAGAACTGTCTGAGCGATGGTGCGCGCTGCATGACCCACGATTTGTGGGCGTCTTTGAACGCCCGCATGGTCGAATTCCTGGATGCCATCACTTTGCAGAAGCTGGTGGATGAGCAACTTGCCAAAGGCCTGCAAGTGGAAGAACAGCCCAGCTTAAAGCGTGCTATTTCTGCCATGCCAGCGGCTGTCAAGCCGGTACGGGTAAACGGCCCGAATTCGGTTTTTGCCCTCGGCGCAGCGTTTTCCAAAACCTGATTCCCAGACCGGCGCGCCCCAGTGCGCCGTAATAAAAGTCCATTTTCAATTGTTTAGATCTTCCGAGCTCACCATGGAATCCACGCCCCATTTCCCTATTTACATGGATTACAGTGCCACCAACCCGTGCGACGAGCGTGTGGTGGATGCCATGATCCCTTGGTTGCGCAATCATTTTGGCAACCCCGCTTCGCGCAGCCACGCCTGGGGCTGGGAGGCCGAAAAAGCCGTAGAGACGGCACGCGAGCACGTAGCGGCGCTGGTGGGTGCCGATCCGCGTGAAATCGTCTGGACCTCCGGTGCCACTGAATCCAATAACCTGGCCCTGAAGGGTGCGGCGCAGTTTTATAAAGAACGCGGCAAGCACCTGATTACGGTCAAAACCGAACACAAAGCGGTGCTGGATACCTGCCGCGAACTGGAGCGCCAAGGCTTTGAAGTAAGCTATCTTGACGTGCAATCCGACGGGCTGATTGATCTCGACGTGTTTCGTGCGGCCATCCGTCCCGACACTATTTTGGCCAGCGTGATGTTCGTCAACAACGAAATCGGCGTCATTCAAGACATTCCGGCGATTGGTGCGATTTGCCGGGAGAAAGGTGTGCTTTTGCACGTGGATGCAGCCCAGGCAACCGGTCGTGTGGACATTGACCTCGCCCATTTGCCAGTGGACCTCATGAGTCTGACTTCACACAAGACCTATGGTCCCAAGGGTATCGGTGCGCTTTATGTGCGACGCAAGCCGCGTGTTCGACTGGAAGCACAAATGCATGGTGGTGGGCATGAGCGCGGTATGCGCAGTGGGACGTTGCCGACCCATCAAATCGTTGGCATGGGCGAGGCTTATCGCATCGCAAAGGCAGAAATGGCCACTGAAAATCAGCGTATCAAAGCTTTGCACGACCGCATGTTGGCCGGTCTGCAAGATATTGAGCAGGTGTTTATCAATGGTCACACCGAACGCCGCGTACCGCACAACTTGAACATGAGCTTCAATTATGTGGAAGGTGAGTCGCTGATGATGGGCATCAAGGGTTTGGCTGTTAGCAGCGGGTCGGCATGTACATCGGCCAGCCTGGAGCCCAGCTATGTGTTGCGCGCGCTGGGTCGCAGCGATGAGCTCGCACACAGCAGCTTGCGCATGACGATTGGCCGGTGGACTACCGAGGCCGAGATTGACTATGCGGTTGAGACCATTCGCACCAATGTTGCCAAACTGCGTGAACTAAGCCCGCTGTGGGACATGTACAAAGAAGGCATCGATATCAGCTCCATCCAGTGGGCTGCCCACTAAAACCCGAGGATTGAAAAATGGCATATTCAGACAAGGTCGTTGACCACTACGAAAATCCCCGCAACGTTGGCTCTTTCGACAAGGGCGACGATGCAGTAGGCACCGGCATGGTGGGTGCGCCGGCCTGTGGCGACGTGATGAAGCTGCAGATTCGTGTCAACCCACAAACCGGCGTGATTGAAGACGCGCGCTTCAAAACCTATGGTTGCGGCTCCGCTATTGCGTCGAGCTCGCTGGTAACCGAGTGGGTCAAGGGCAAAACACTGGACGAGGCCGCGGCGCTGAAAAATAGCCTGATTGCCGAAGAACTGGCGTTGCCACCCGTGAAAATTCACTGCTCTATTCTGGCGGAAGATGCGATCAAAGCCGCCGTGGAAGACTACAAGAAAAAACACCAGAACTGATATGGCAATTTCCCTTACCGCGGCAGCAGCGCGCCATGTAAACCGTTACCTGACCAAGCGCGGTAAAGGTTTCGGAGTGCGTCTGGGTGTCAAAACCACCGGTTGCTCTGGCCTGGCGTACCAGCTCGAATACGTGGACGAACCCGCCCCCGAAGATCTGGTGTTCGAAGGGCATGGCGTAAAGGTGCTGGTCGACCCCCGCAGTCTCGCTTATATCGATGGCACCGAGCTCGATTTTGTGCGTGAAGGTTTGAACGAAGGCTTTCGCTTTAACAACCCCAACGAGCGCGACAAGTGCGGTTGCGGAGAATCGTTCCGTGTCTGAAGCGATCGCCGACGGTTTGGGCTTGCAAGCCGATGACTTCGCCTTGTTTGCCGTTCCCCGGCAATTCGCACAAGACGCCACGGCATTGGATGCGCGTTGGAAAACATTGCAGCGTCAGGCGCACCCGGATAAATTTGCTGCACAGGGTGCAGTTGCGCAGCGTGTAGCGATGCAATGGTCGGTGCGGATCAACGAGGCTTATCAGCGCCTCAAAGATCCTTTGCGGCGCGCCGCTTACCTGTGTGAATTGGCGGGTATGCCCGTGCACGCGCACACCAACACCGCGATGCCGGCACCGTTCCTCATGCAACAGATGGAGTGGCGCGAGGCCCTGGAAGACGCGGATAATCTGCCGGCGCTGGAAGCCTTGCAAATTGCTGTTGAGAAAGAGCGAACCCGTTTATTGCAGGCTTGTGCACTGCATATTGACGGTAACGCAAACTGGGTGCAGGCCGTCGCCGATGTGCGCGCCCTGATGTTCATGGATAAATTTTTGCACGATCTGTTCCAGCGCATGGACCAGGTTTAATCGGGCGCGCGAACCACAGCACGCGCCAATTTGGCAGGCAGTATGGCTCTTTTACAAATATCGGAACCCGGTCAGTCGCCGGATCCGCACGGCCGCCGCATTGCGGTGGGAATCGATCTTGGCACCACACACTCGCTGGTCGCCTCGGTTCGCAATGGCGTTGCCGAATGCCTGCCGGACGACCAAGGCCGCGTTATTTTGCCCAGCGTGGTGCGCTACCTGGGTGCCGGGCGCCGGCAGATCGGTTTTGACGCATTGGCCCAGCAGGCGCTCGACCCGCACAATACCATTGCCTCGGCCAAGCGACTGATGGGGCGTGGTTTGAATGACCTGCTACCCACCCAACGCCAGCAGTTTGACCTGGTTGACGCGCCCGGTATGGTGAAGATACGCACCATCGACGGTGAGAAAAGTCCAGTGGAGGTCAGTGCAGAAATTCTGGCAACCCTGCGCTTTCGTGCAGAAGATACTTTTAACGACGACATATATGGTGCGGTGGTAACCGTTCCCGCTTATTTTGATGATGCCCAGCGCCAAGCTACCAAAGACGCGGCGCAGCTCGCCGGTCTGAACGTGTTGCGCCTGATCAGTGAGCCCACCGCAGCGGCCATTGCGTATGGATTAGACAATGCGTCCGAGGGTGTTTATGCCGTTTACGACCTGGGTGGTGGCACCTTCGATATTTCGGTTTTGCGCTTGAGTGCCGGTGTTTTTGAGGTGCTGGCAACGGGGGGCGATTCGGCCTTGGGTGGCGACGACTACGACCGCGCACTGGCCTTGTTTTTGCAAGAAAGGTCAGGGGTCCACAACACCGACGCGCGCTCCCATGCGAGCCTTATAGTGGAGGCGCGGCGCTGCAAAGAGGCTTTGACGTACAGTCCCAATGCAACGGCTGCGTGGATTTCCGGCGGTCAATCCCTAACCGTTCCCTTGACGCGTGCCGATTTCGAAGGCGTTACCGCCGACCTGACGCAGCGGACCCTGCAAGCCGTTCGGAAAGCATTGCGCGATGCCAAGCTGGCGATCACCGATGTACGCGGCGTGGTGATGGTCGGTGGTTCCACACGCATGCCCCAGGTTCAAACCGCCGTGGCCGCGTTTTTTGGTCAGGCGCCACTGACCAATCTGAACCCCGATGAAGTGGTCGCGCTGGGTGCAGCGATTCAAGCCAATCAGCTCGCAGGCAACAATCCCCAGGGTGATTTGTTGCTGCTCGATGTGATCCCGTTGTCGTTGGGCGTGGAGACCATGGGCGGATTGGTGGAGCGCATTATTCCGCGCAATCAAACCATTCCGATTGCCATGGCGCAAGACTTCACGACGTACCAGGATGGGCAAACCGCTCTGGCCTTGCATGTGGTGCAGGGTGAGCGTGATCTGGTGGCAGATTGCCGCAGTCTTGCGCGTTTTGTATTGCGTGGAATCCCTCCGATGCCGGCCGGTCTCGCACGCATTCGCGTCACCTTTACGGTGGACGCAGACGGGCTGTTGCATGTTCACGCACAAGAACAAACCAGTGGTGTTCAAGCACAAATTGACGTCAAACCGAGTTATGGTCTAAGCGATGCGCAAATTGCCGACATGTTGCAAAGTAGCTTTAGCACCGCGCAAGAGGACATGCGCGCCCGTGCCTTGGTGGAGGCGCGCGTGGATGCCGACCGTTTGCTATTGGCGACGCAGGCCGCTTTGCAGGCCGACGGTAGTTTGCTGGACGCGACACAACGCACAGCAATAGAGGATGCGATGGCGTTTGTGCGCACACAAACGGTACTGGATGAGGCCGCCGCCATTGAGGCTGCGAGCAAAGCCCTGGCCGATGCCACCGAGGCCTTTGCGGCGCAGCGCATGAACCGGGGCATTGCCCAGGCATTGGCTGGAAAACACATTGAAACGATTTGAGCGAGAGTATCGACGCGATGCCTATTATTAAAATTCTGCCGCATTCTGAGTATTGTCCAGATGGTGCCGAAGTGCAGGCCAGTGCCGGCACCTCGATTTGCGAAGCCTTGTTGGAGGGGGGTATTGCCATCGAGCACGCCTGCGACATGAGCTGCGCCTGCACAACCTGCCACGTCGTGGTACGGCAGGGCTTGGCGTCGCTGAATTCGGCCGACGACACCGAGGAAGACCTGTTGGACCGGGCCTGGGGATTGGAAGCCAATTCACGTCTGAGTTGCCAGGCCATTCTGGCGCAGGCTGACGTTACGATTGAAATTCCCAAGTATTCCCTGAATCACGCGCGCGAGAATCACTGATGCGCCAAATTTGCCTCGATACCGAAACCACGGGTTTGTCGCACGAGCAGGGCGACCGCATAATTGAAATCGGCTGCGTGGAATTGCTGCACCGCAAGCTCACCGGCAACAACTTGCACTTCTACATTAATGCCGGTCGTGACAGCCATGAAGAGGCGTTGAAAGTGCATGGTATTACGACCGCGTTTTTGGCGGACAAGCCCAAATTCGAACAGGTGGTCGATCAGCTGCTGGCTTATCTGGAAGGTGCTGAGCTGATCATTCACAACGCGCCGTTCGATATGGGGTTCTTGAATGCCGAGTTGCGACGGGTCGGTAAAGCACCCATGCTTGACCACGTTACCGGTGTTTTAGACACTTTGGCTCTGGCCAAAGAAATGTTCCCCGGAAAGCGCAATAGCCTGGATTCTTTGTGCGACCGGCTTGAAGTAGACAATTCAGGACGGACATTGCACGGTGCGTTGCTCGACGCCGAGTTGTTGGCCGACGTCTACATCAATATGACACGCGGTCAGGAGGCATTGTTAGACGACTCCCATGGCAATGAGCACAGTGCGGGCGGCGTGGTTATGGATCGGGTGGAGTTGGGACACTTCGAATTGCCAGTCTTGCAGGCCAACGCCCAGGAAGTGGCTGCGCACGATGATGTGCTGGCCCAAATTGATAAATCAAGCGGTGGAAAAACACTCTGGCGTAAATTGGCCTGAAAAAACGTTGTATAATTTAAGTCCTTCCTGATAAGGAATAGGGCGATTAGCTCAGGGGTAGAGCACCACATTCACACTGTGGGGGTCGCAAGTTCGAAACTTGCATCGCCCACCAATTTATTGGTGGAAATAATTCAAAAACCCTGTTGGTTGCTACCAACAGGGTTTTTTCATATGGCGCCCTGCATGCTGTTTCCAGCGCGTCGAATTGGGTCAAAGGCAATTACTTTGAGGCACCCATAGACGCAAGATACAGGGCGACGGCTTGGGTATCTTGCAGCGACAGTGCGTGGGTAACCATTTTCATGGCGGCGCCCCGAGGGCGTTGGTCTGTATTTTGAAATACCTTGATTTGTTCCACTATGTAGCTCGCATGTTGGCCGGCCAAGCGGGGAATCGCTCCATTTCCCTCCGCTGAGGGGCCGTGGCAGCTGGTGCATGCAATCACCGCCGCTTCTGGTATGCCTTGGCTAAAAATCACTTCGCCCCGGGCCAATGTTGCCCCGGCTGCGCTGCGCCCGCGCATGGGCGCCTGGGCCGAGAAATAATCAGCGAGTTCGTTAACCTGCGAATCCGTCAGATGGGTAAATCCCCACATATATTGGGTGCCGCGGTCATCTTTTCTATCATGGCCTTTAAAGTCGATTAGCTGGGCTGACAGATACTCCTTTTGCTGTCCTGCCAATTTCGGAAATGCGGGTGACGTGGATTCACCGGTTAAGCCGTGGCAGTTGGAGCACACCTGGGCAGCAAGCGATGTGCCGGAGAGCGTCGGATTGGCGACATCGCGGCTACTGCCAAAGTTGCTGCACGCGCTCAGTGCGACAAGCAAAATCGCCACGTTGCAGGTAATCGCTGCACTACGTTGGAGTGTCATTTTCATTCTCCTTTTCAGAACGCTGCCCACAGGTACACGTAACTCGAGTTGTTGTCGCTGGCATTGCGTCCAGCACCGTCGTAGTTTGAAGTGGCTCCCAAATATTTGGTGAACAAATTGAACTGGAGCCCGATACGCATATTCTGGTTTACCAGGTAAAACAGCTCCGGCGTCCATAACTCGGAATCGGGCACATTGGTCGAGTTGTAGGTGTAAGCGCCCGTGTCCGGAGTGCCCGTTACGCTGCGATACGTAATACTCGCACCATATGTCTGGCGGTACACATAACTGGCCTTGGCCAGCAGCGTGTTCAGATTTGCTGGCCCCGCGTAGGTTGGCGTTAGCTGCTTGTCATCGATGTGTTCCTGAATCATTCGCAGTTGTGCTGTGAAAGCGTGGGGTGACAAAAGATATTGGTACTGGGCATCTAAACCAAGGTCTTGGTAATGCAGATTGCCCAGTGATGCGTCGGGCACTGCGTTGGCATTGTCTGGTAGTGTTTTTGCGTCAAAGCCGAAAGCACCAATCATGATGTTGTGCGCGTCCCATTCACGGGTCAATGCCAAACGCCAATACAGGTTGCTTCCCTCCAGATAGCTACCGCCAAACGCGTTGTTGCTGTCACCGCTTTGTGTCGGGTAGGCAAGAAAAGCAAACCCTCCCTTGGCCGCCTGGTACGTGCTGAGCTCCGCGTAATAGGTTTTGTCCAAATAAGCGTAGGCACCAACCCCCGCAACTTTCTGGGACAGACCACCTTCCAGAAGGGTGCCATAGGGTAGGCCACCATAGGCGCCTTGGGTCGTTGCCATATACGGTGCAGACCAGGCCGGGGCGCTGTTCCATACGTCTTGTACGGTGGGATTGTTGTGCAGGGGGCAATGTTGATCTAGCGCAAACACTGCGCAACGAACCCGTCTGTTTGCTTTATTTGCCGGAGGCCGGGTGACTCGGGCGGTGGCTTACGGGTACACGCAAATCGTCCAGATAGTCGCGCTTGATATTGATGGTGCTCTGTACGCCCAGCGCGCTGAGCTTGTGTTTGAGCCAATCGCGTGTTGCCGCGCGGCCCATGTCACGCCATTCGCGGATTTGTACCTCACTGGCGACAATTTTGCTTGCGCCGGGGTAGGCCTGGAGTGCAATGCCGCCATCGATTCGGTGCAGCAATACGTCTTTGTAATGCGCCGGGTCTAACTTGCCTTCGGCCAAGAGGCGCTTAACAAAATCAATCGCCCGCATTTCTGCAATCAGTCCCGCATTGAAGGTAATTTCATTCACACGGTCCATGATTTCAGTGCTGTTGGTGGGCAGTTTGTCTCGGTGGGTGGGGTTGATTTGCACCAGCAACACATCGCGTGAGGTGCATTCATAAATGAGAGGGTGAATTGCTGGGTTGCCAGAGTAGCCGCCGTCCCAATAGTGATCGCCATCAATTTCTACGGCATGAAAAGCTTGCGGTAGACACGCCGATGCCAACACGGCTTGGGCGCTCAGGCGCTTGCCGGAAAAGACCTCGGCCTGTCCAGTGGAAACGCGGGTTGCAACCACGAATATTTTCAGTTCATGGGCGTGTTGTAGCCGTTCGAAATCGATTTGACGCTCCAGCAGGTCGCGCAAAGGATTAATGTCCAACGGATTTGCTTCGTAGGGTGAGAGCGATTGCGTCCATTCGTTGGCCAGGCTGTTCATCCACGCGTTGGCGGGGGAGGCGAACAGTCCAACGCCACCCAACATGATGTCGATTGCAGCTTTTTGGGCTTGCGCCACAGAGCCCATGGCAATGACACCATTCCAGAACGCGCTCAATGCCTCGCGCGCACTCTCTCTGCGTTCTATGGCGTCTTTGCCGGCAGCAATGGCAAATCCATGTGCCATTGCAACGGCATTCATGGCACCCGCGCTGGTTCCGCTGACACCTTCAAATGCAATGCGCGGATCGGCCAACAAAGCGTCAAGTACGCCCCAGGTGAATGCGCCGTGGGCGCCACCGCCCTGCAGTGCCAAATTGATTCGGGGGGCGTTCCCTTTTTCAGGGAGCGGGCGTTTTTCGTGTGCGCTTGAAATATCCATGGGTCGAGCTTATACGGGTTAACGCGTACGTGCGGGGCGTACCCTGCCAAAGTGTTGCAATTTAGGCGGGAATCGGGCGTGCTGCTGGTGCAGCCGTCTGCACAACCCAGTGGTCGCGTTGCGCTAACCCTGCGCTGCGACGCCTCGGCGGTCGATTCTGGAGGTACTTATGCAAAAGACGTCGTATCCGAATTGCAAGCCAAAAATCAATTCTGGCCAACTTGGCAGTATTCAAAACCGGCGATCAGATGACGGAAAAGTGATCGATGTCCAAGGTTGATGCCCACCGATTGCGGGGGCGCTTCAGTGTTGCTGGGCCAACCGCACCAGCCATTGACGGTCAGATCCGCTGATTTCTGCGAATTCCATCCCGATCAAGAAGTCGTCGCTGTCCGGCGCACGGTTGTTATGGCAAATTTTGGCACGCAGACGCAATTCCAGTGCAGCCGACTCGATCTCTGCATGAATGCTGAGTGCGATATAGCTGCCTATGGGGCCAATCGAACCGGATGATCCGCCGGCTCCGGACGCTGCGCCCATTCGAATCATGGCTCCGAAGGGGCTCAGGTCGACCAAATTGGCAGTTGTTGCGGCGGCCAACGCATCGCCAGGGTTGCGAGGCGCTTCTGCGACTACCGTGCAGGGCCACGACACCCGGGTACGCAACGACTGGCGTACCTTACGGGCATCGACGTGGCTAGGGTATGCCAGCAGCGCATAGGCGAATGGTTTTTCAAAAGTTTGTAGCACCTTGCTGACAAACGAGAACTCAAATTGTCCCGTGAAGCCGCGCACGACGCAAATTTCACCCATGTGGAGGCCACTGACCGCATTGCCCAAGCCCGCAACCATCACGCCTTTGCTCTCGATTGCTCCGTAATATTGCGCCTCTGTTTTGCTGGCGCCTTCCACCAGGCGCCGGGTTTGCAGCGCCATGCCGGGCTTCAGCCCCATGGCCTTCAGCGGCAGCTGATCGACTTCAACCGCTGTGGATTCCGGTTCGTGCATGGCGTTGGGCTGAAAGGGTTGGGGCACAGGGCGAAACACAAGATTCAATACGGGTGTAAAAATAGCGCACAAAAGCAGGCCTAAATCGATCTATGTCGTACGCAAATTGGTTTATCTTCAAAATATATTCAAACTGATATTACACCGACATAACCATGCCTTCATCGCGTCCGATTTATCGTTTTCTTCTCGCTATGGTTTTGTTGGGCTTGGTTGCACTTGAAGGCTGCGCCAAGTTGAGCGATATGGGGTGGGGAGTTTTAACTTCCAAAGTCGATGCATTCGCAATCGTCAACCAGCAACTGTTGGTCGGCAGTGTCTATCTCGTTCCAGATCGCACGGGAAGGGTGGTACTGGGCCCGCACCCGGAGTCTGGGCAGGTCTGCGCTGGCGCGATGCACTACACCGGCATGAGCAGCGGAATTGTTGACTTGCATTGCGGCGAGGGCAGCGACGGTCAACTGGAGTTCACCCTGGTGAGTGACTCCCGCGGGTATGCCTATGGCATGCTGGGCAGCGATCGCGTCAGCCTGGTTTTCGGCATGCCAGCCCATGATGCCCCCGCCTATTTGCGACCGCCCGTCGGCCGTAAATTCATTGTCAATGAGGCGGAAGGCCGGCTGCTAATGAAGTAGGATTTTCGGGCGAATATTCATTTCCTGGAGGAACGAATTGCCAACGCCGCTTCCCGTACCAGGGCGGGGCCGCGGTAAATCAGACCGGTGTAAATCTGTACAGCGTGCGCGCCCGACGCTATTTTTGACACGGCATCGGCGCCACTCAAGATACCCCCAACGCCAATAATGGGGAAATCCGGGCCCAGTTCCCGGCGCAAGTGGCGAATAACACGGTTGCTCATTGCCAATACCGGCGCGCCTGAAAGGCCACCGGTCTCCTCAGCATGGGGTAACCCTTGCACGGCATCTCGGCTTAACGTGGTGTTACAGGCAATGACCCCCCAGGCGTTGTTTGGGGTTCCGGTTACGTCGGTTCCATAGCGTTTCAGGCTGTGGGCAATGGCATCGATTTGCGCATCATCCAGGTCCGGGGCAATTTTTAGGAATACCGGTTTACGGATCCCGTGGCGCTGTGCCAGTTGTTCCCGTTGTTCGTGCAATGCACCCATGAGTTGGTCCAGCGCCGCATCGCTTTGTAAGGCCCGCAGATTTTGGGTGTTGGGGCTGCTGATGTTTACCGTGATGTAGTCCGCATACGGGTAGACACCGGCCATGCACAGCAAATAATCCTCGGTGGCACGTTGGATCGGGGTCACTGCATTTTTGCCAATATTCAGTCCTAACAGGACTTCTGGCGTTTTCGACTGACGCAAGGCGCTGCGCTGCACGTTGGACAAAAAGGCGTCAAGCCCGCCATTGTTAAAGCCCAGACGGTTAATCAGTCCGTTGGCGGCCGGGATTCTGAACATTCGGGGTTTGGCATTGCCGGGCTGGGCCAATGGCGTTACGGTGCCGACTTCGACAAAACCAAAACCCATGGCACCCAGGCCATCAATGCAGCGGGCGTTTTTATCGAGACCGGCTGCCATACCGACGCGGTTGGGAAAGCGCAGACCGGCAATTTCTACGGGGTCTTCTATCCGTGGTGTGCTGTAGGCCATGCGCAGGACGTTACCCTGGGTTGCGGCCAGCATGTTCATGGTGCGGTCATGGGCGTCTTCAGCGTCCATATTGAACAAAAAGGGGCGGGCCAAACCGTAGGGCAGAAGAGACATTGCGATAATTCCGGGATTAATTCTTAACCGTTCTATTTTCACCCATGCAAACACCCGCTTCATCTACACCCCCGGCCTTGTCTCAAGATGCGCTTAAAACGCTTGTGGGTCAGGCTGCGCTGGCTTACGTCGTGCCTGGAGAAATCGTGGGCGTTGGGACCGGGTCTACAGTGAACAAGTTTATCGACGCCCTGGCAGGGATCAAGGACCAGATCAAAGGTGCCGTTTCCAGTTCGGAAGCCAGCACTGCGCGCTTGATTGCTGCAGGCATTCCGGTTTTTGATTCCAATGCGGTTGAGCGTTTGTCGGTGTACATCGACGGCGCCGACGAGATCGATGGCAGTGGCTGCATGGTCAAGGGCGGTGGGGCAGCGCTAACCCGTGAAAAAATCGTTGCAGCGCAATCTGCACAGTTTGTGTGCATTGCCGATGCATCCAAATTGGTCGAAACCTTGGGACAGTTTCCATTGCCGGTAGAAATTATTCCAATGGCAGCACAGCGCCTGATCCGACAGTTTGCAGCCATGGGCGGGGTGGCCACGGTGCGCGAACGCGACGGACAGGCAGTGGTCACCGACAATGGCCAGTATTTGTTGGACGTAACCGGTTTAAAAATCACAGACCCACAGGCGTTCGAGGCCCAAGTGAGCCAATGGCCAGGCGTTGTAACAGTGGGGGTTTTTGCTTTCCAGCGTGCCCAGGTGTGCCTGCTGGGAACCGCCGAGGGTGTAAAAACGCTGACGTTTTAAGTCTGGCGATTTAAACAAATCGCTGTTTAAAACTGAATTCCCGCAGGGTTGGCTGTCGTCCGCTTATCGGCTGTGTAGGCCGGTACATTGGGCGCAATGGTTTGGGCTGCGGGTGGTGTTGTTTTGGGTGCGGCTACCAATGCCACCAATGCCGTTGCAGGAGGATTGTTGTAACCCTTGGGCAAAACAGACGTTTTGGGGTAATTTGCCATATCCAATGTCTGGTTCCATTCAGACTCTGAGTACCCTTTGATGTTGACCGTTCCAATGCGCAAAACGGGAATGGATGCGTCGCCTGCGAGCTGCTGTAGCGCGTTGACATCTTCCGCCGACGAGATCAGCTTTTCAGTAAAAGGAACTCCGCGTTGCTGTAGCAATGTGCGTCCGGAGTTACACGGTGAACAATCTTTTGCTGTGAAAAAAACAACGGGATTTTTGGCGATGGCCTGGCGCAACACATAGGGTAAGCCGCCGCTCGCCGACGCGTCCGACGCGTCTGCAGCGGTGCCTCCGGCCGTCACGACCGCAGCCCGCTCACTCGGGGGCTTGTCCGAGAAACTGACTTTCCCGTTGGCATCAACAATACGATAAATCGCCTGAGCGTTGGCGCACAATCCAAGTCCAAAAAGGGCCAGTGACCACAGGCTCGATTGCACAAGACGATTTTTCATAATGAATTTTCCCGGTTGCTGAATGGGTTAAGCCATACCCTGGTGCCTGAGCAAAGCATCGAGCGTCGGTGCACGACCGCGGAATGCCTGGAAGGATTCCATCGCTGAGCGGCTACCGCCGGATTCCAATATGGCCTCCCGATAGCGTTTACCGGTGTCCACGTTGGGATTGCCATCGGCATCCGCAGTCTCTTCGAAAGCGGCATAGGCATCGGCACTGAGTACCTCGGCCCACTTGTAACTGTAATAGCCAGCTGCATAACCACCTGCAAAAATATGGCTGAATGTATTTGCACTGCGGCTCCATTGCGGTGCAGGAAGTACCGCAACCTCGCGCCGAACCTGGGCCAAAACAGCCATGTAGTTGCCATCAGGATGGGCTTGAGTGTGAAGCAACATATCAAACAGTGCAAACTCAATTTGACGCAGGGTTTGCAATCCACTCTGAAAATTCTTGCCAGCCAGCATTTTGTCGAACAAAGCCCGGGGCAACGGTGCGCCAGTTTCCACGTGGCTGGTCATGTGCTGCAACACTTTCCATTCCCAACAGAAATTCTCCATAAACTGGCTCGGTAGCTCCACTGCGTCCCATTCGACGCCGCTGATGCCTGAAACGTCGTGTTCGTCAACTTGTGTGAGCAAATGCTGCAAACCGTGACCGAATTCATGGAACAGCGTAATCACGTCATCGTGTGTGAGTAAAGCGGGCTTGCCGTCGACGCTGTCGGCAAAGTTGCACACCAGATGGGCTACCGGGGTTTGCAACGTGCCTTCGGGGCGCAGCCAGCGACCCCGTACATCGTCCATCCAGGCGCCGCCGCGTTTTCCCGTGCGGGCCGTCGGGTCCAGATAAAACTGGCCAATCAGTCGACCCTGGCGGCTGATTCGGTAAAACAGCACCGATGGGTTCCAGACCGGGGCCTGGTCGGGCTCAATTTGAACTTCAAACAAGGTTTCGACAATTTTGAACAGTCCATCGCGCACTTTGGGTGCGGTGAAGTACTGCTTGACCTCTTGCTCGCTGAAGGCGTAGCGCGCTTCTTTGAGTTTTTCCCCGATATAGGCCCAGTCCCAGGGTTGTGGATCGGCGATGTCCAGCGAAGCGCTGGCAAACGCCCGCAGGTCGGCGATATCACGCTCGGCATAGGGGCGGGCCTTCTGTGCCAAGTCGCGCAAAAATTGAATTACTGCTTCCGGCGAGTCGGCCATTTTGGGGACCAATGACAGTGCAGCAAAATTGGGAAAGCCCAGCAAGGCGGCCTCTTCCTGGCGCAGTGCCAGCAGTTCCTGGATGTGGGCGGTGTTGTCAAAGCGAACCGCGTCGCCCTCGGCCAGTTCAGACGCGCGGGTGAGGTAAGCGCGGTAGAGTTTCTCCCGCAATCCGCTGCGCTGTGCGAACTGCATCACCGGCAGGTAGCACGGCATTTTGAGGCTCAATTTATAGCGATCCGGCTGTCCGTCGGCCTGGGCCGCAGCCTGTGCGGTCTGGACAACGTCGGCAGGCACACCGGCGAGTTCGTCCAAGGTCGCGTAGTAGGCGTAGGCATCGGTTGCATCGAGCGTGTTTTCGCTGAACTTCTGCCCGAGTTCTGCTTGGCGTTCCTGTATGGCGGCAAAACGATCACGGGCTGCACCCTGTAATTCGGCGCCACCCAACACAAAATTGCGCACGGCGTTGCGGTGGGCTTGCCGTTGGGCTGGATTGAGTTGGTCTGGCCGGATTGCTTTGTATTTGGCATAGAGGCGCTCATCGGCGCCGAGCCGGGTCCAGAATTCGGTTACTTTGGGCAGCACCGCGTTGTACGCTGCCCGAAGCGCCGGGCTGTCGGCCACGCTGTTGAGGTGGCTTACCACGCCCCAGGCACGTCCCAGCTGTTCGGTTGCGACGTCGAGTGTTGCGGCAATCGCGTGCCATTCTGCCGGGAAGTCGGCTTGGGTCACCGTTTCCAGTGCCGTGCTGGCGCTGGACAACAACCGGTCCAGGGCCGGTTCAACGTGTTCCGGCCGAACCGCATCGAACAGCGGCAGGTCATCGAAGTGGAGCAGGGGATTGGCAGTCATTCAGAACTTTCGATGGGTGGATGGGTCAGTTTGCAAGGCCCGCTGCGCGTTCAGCGGCTTCCATGGTGTTAACCAGTAACATGGCAATCGTCATGGGGCCAACGCCACCTGGCACGGGGGTGATGTGGCTGGCGACTTGGCTGACGCCCGCATAGTCCACATCCCCACACAGTTTGCCGTCCGCATTGCGGTTCATGCCGACGTCCAGCACCACAGCGCCAGGCTTCACCATGTCGGCGGTCAGCACATTTTGTTTGCCGACAGCCGCCACAATGACGTCGGCTTGCAGTGTCATGGCCTTCAGATTAGCGGTCGCACTGTGGCAAACGGTAACCGTGGCGTTCTGTTGCAGCAGCATCAGGGCCATGGGTTTGCCGACAATATTGCTGCGCCCGATTACCACCGCATGTTTGCCGCGCAGGTCGTAGCCAATCGATTCCAGCATCTTCATGCACCCATAGGGCGTGCATGGCCAAAAGCCGGGTTGGCCTACCAGCAAGGCACCGGCGCTGGCAACGTGGAAGCCATCTACATCCTTGGCCGGAGAGATGGATTCAATCACTTTGTGTGCATCAATATGTGCCGGTAACGGCAATTGCACCAAAATGCCGTGCACCTGGGGGTCGGCGTTCAGCACATCAATGCGCGCCAGCAGTGCGGCCTCCGTCATATCGGCGGGATATTTTTCCATCACCGAGTTCAGCCCGGCGTCGCCACAGGCTTTTACCTTGTTGCGCACATACACTTGCGATGCCGGGTTGTCGCCTACCAGAACCACGGCCAGACCGGGTGTGATGCCCCGTGATTTGAGTGCAGCGCAACGTTGGGCGACGCCAGCGCGGGTCGCAGCGGCGAGGGCGTTGCCATCAATAATTTGGGCGGGGCTAGAAGTGCTCATACGGGACAAAGAAGGGGATTGGAGTTTTTAAAGCAAAAACGCCCGCAACGGGTACGCAGCGGGCGCGGGAAGCCATCGGCATCGAGACGTGTGTTCAGACCTTGGGGGCGTTTTGTCCGAGGGCGATTTTCAGCAAGTCTGCAACGGTGTTGGCGCTGAGTTTCTCCATGATGTTGGCGCGGTGCGCTTCAACCGTTTTGATACTGATGCCCAAATCGTCGGCAATTTGCTTGTTCAGGCGACCGGCAACGATGCGCTCCAGAACCTGGGATTCACGCAATGTCAGTTTGGACAACAGCGCGTCGCGGTCCGCGGCTTGCTGGAAGTCTGCAAATGAGTCCTTGGCATGCTCGAGCATGCGCTCGACCAAGCCCACCAGCTGGTCTTCATTGAATGGTTTCTGGATGAAATCCATTGCACCTTTCTTCATGGTGTCAACCGCCATCGGTACGTCGCCATGACCGGTGATGAACACGATAGGCAGCGGTGAGCGCCCCTCGATCAGTCGGTTCTGCAATTCCAGGCCGGTCATGCCGCCCATGCGGATATCGGCAATCAGGCAGGCTACTTCACGCGCGTCGTAGCGGCTCAGGAATGACTCGGCCGAGTCGAAACAGCGCACGCGATAGCCCTTGCCCTCGAGCAGCCATTGCAGCGAATCGCGAACCGCTTCGTCGTCATCAACTACGTACACCGTACCTTTTTTGGGAACCAGACTCATTCAATATCCTGTTCGTTTAATGTTCAACTTCAGTGTTCAGCGTGGGTTTTCCGCTTTACGTTTCAGCGCTGGTCGCTGTGGCGCTGGGGGTGCTTGCGTCTGGCTGGGGGATCCAGAACGAAAAGCGGCATCCTGTTACGTCGGCGCCATTGTAAATGTTCTCGGCGCTCATCCGACCGAGGTGAGACTCAACGATGGAGCGGCACAAACTCAGACCAATTCCCATGCCATCTGCCTTGGTCGAGAAAAATGCCTCATAGAGGCGCCCCATGACTTCCGGTGCCAGGCCTTTTCCAGTGTCCTGTACGGTGAATTCGATGACGGCCTGGGCCTCCACAAATTTAGGCACGACGCGCAGCTCGACAATGCGTTGGGAGGTTGGGCGTTGGGCCATGTCAATCGATTCGGCGGCATTGCGCAATAAGTTGACCAGCACTTGCTCAATCAGGATCGGGTCCACCATGAGCTCGGGCAAACGGGCTGCCACATAGTGGTTGAGACGCACATTGCGGCGGCGCAGCTCGATATCGGCCAATTCAATGGCTTCACTCACCATGACGGCGCACAGCGACGGCGTCCGATTGGGCTCACTGCGTTTCACGAATGACCGGATGCGCTGAATGATCTGACCGGCGCGTTGCGCCTGGCGGGCGGTTTTGTCGAGCGCACCCAACAAATCGTCGTTGCTAATCTGATTGGAACGGATGCGTGAAATCATGCCGTTGCAGTAGTTGTTAATTGCGGTCAGTGGCTGGTTGAGTTCATGCGCCACACTGGACGCCATTTCGCCCATCGTAATCAGGCGGCTGCTGTTTTGGGCGCGCTCAGCTTGGGTTGCAGCCTGCTGTTCGGCCAGACGGCGACCGGTAATGTCGGTCGAAATCACCATTTGTGCCAGGCGCCCATCGACCCAGCTCAGGTAACGTGTGCGCACTTCCAGCCATTTACCCAGGCTGCTGTCGAACAGTTCCACACTTTCCGCTTCGCTGTCCGCCAGGGCGTCGGTGGGCAGTCCAGCGAAGGAGTCCACGTTATCGTGGGACTCGTCATTCGGGGGGCTGCCGGGTATCCCCGCCTGCGCCACCATCATGAGGTGGCCATTGGCTTGGGTACCAAACCACTGTCGGTATAACTTGTTGGCAAACAACAGTTCGTCGCTCCCCAAAGGCGCCACCGAGATCGATGCATCCAGCGCTTCGAGCACGGTGGTGAATCGCTGGTGCGCTGCCGACAGCTGCTCGCGGACCCGGTTGGGCTCGGTGATGTCGGTCATCGACGTTACCCAACCGGCCTGGGTGCCCATGGCGTCGATCAGTGGTGCGACGTACAGCCGCGCATCAAACATGCTGTTGTCCCGGCGTTTCACCCTTACCTGAAATCCCCCAGGGGTCGATCGGCCTGACAGTTCTTCCTCCAGCCTTGCAGCCAGGGTTTCGCGGTCGGCTTCGGGCCAATAGGGAAACGGCGCGGAGAGACCAATCAGTTCGGCTTCGTTCCAGCCCGTCATCTGGCAAAACGCGGCGTTCACATACGTGATGCGACCATGCAAGTCCATGGCCCGCATGCCGGTCAGCATCGAGTTTTCCATGGCACGGCGGAAATTGGTCTCTGCGATCAAGGCTTGCTGGGTTTGGTGCCGCCTGCGTGTGTGTTGCCAGTTGGCAATCAGCATCCATGCGGTCATGACGCTGAGCGCACTCACCAGCCAAAACAGGCCGCTGCCGATAACGCCGAGGGAGGCCCGATAGGCTTGTCCTTTTACGACCAGGCCGCGCCCCACCGGCAACACCGGCATGGAGAACGCATTGGTGCGGGTGGCCCAGGGCAGCCATGCACTGGAGGGCTTCAAAGCGGGAATTACGGTGCCTGCCAGCACGCCGCCTTTGGCATCCATTAGTGAGATGGCGTAACGCGAAGTGACCTCATCGGGCACGCCATAACGGTACAGCCCGTCTATGGATATTTCGGCCACCACAACGCCGGCAAAACGTTCGTGTTTGTTGATCGGGATATAAACCTGCAACAAGGGTGATATTGGGTTGGAGCGCAAGCGCTGCAAGTAAACCGGCTGCAGCAGTTGACGGCAGCTATTGAATGCGCTGTCGCTCTCGCGTTGTGCTGCCCGTGCTTCTTCAGGATGTTGGGCGCTGTACAAATATGCCAATGGACGGTTCGATGTGCCGGATTCCGCACGGGGGCGCTGGCGCAGGTCCAACCAGGCAATGCCTTGCACTTCCGGGTATTGGTTCAGCATGGTTGCCGCGCGTTGCCGGAAGCTCTCGGGTGTCGGCTCGTGACTGGCGATATCGCGTGCCATGCGTGAGAACTGTTCCTGGCGTTCCAGCAGGCGCAAACGCAGGCGCTGCTGGGTGTACTCCACGTCACGCTGTACTGCCTCTTGCTCCCGGTCTATTTCTTCAATTCGCAAATAGGCCAGTGCAGCCACGATCGCTGCAAAGAACAACAGTACCGATGCCAGCGGCACCATGACCGCAACGCGGTCCTGGCGCTGGGGGTTTTGGCGTTGCCACCAGCGCCGTGCCCGTTTTACCGGTGGCAATGTCATGGGGTTGGGCAACGAAATCAATTGATTCAAAGGCATGCTGATAGTGTAGGTCAGCCTCTTTGCCTTCCTTGTATTTCACATTGCAAAACGCGTGCGCATATATTGAAATCTAAAATATTTTGTGAGAAACTAGAGAGGCTGTACTAAATTCGTGAGTACAAGAATTTTCATGAGGAGACACCAATGTCAGTAGTTCCACAATCGCCTGCGTCTGGTCTGGATCTGGACAGTCAGGAAACCCGCGAATGGATGGATGCACTGTCCGCCGTAATTGAGTCAGAAGGGCCGGAGCGCGCGCACTTCCTGCTAGAGCAATTGCTGGGACATGCCCGCCAGAAAAATATCGATATGCCGTTTTCCGCGACGACGGCCTATGTCAACACGATTGGCCCCGACGAAGAAGAGCGTTCACCTGGCAATCTGGAAATTGAAGAGCGTCTGCGCGCCTACATGCGCTGGAATGCGATGGCGATGGTGGTTAAAGCCAACCGCCACCACCCGGTCGATGGTGGAGACCTTGGCGGCCACATTGGTTCCTTTGCGTCGCTGGCCAGTTTGTTTGGCGCGGGTTTTAATCACTTTTGGCATGCTGAAAGTGAAAATCACGGGGGTGACTGCCTCTACATCCAGGGACACGTGTCCCCAGGTGTCTATGCACGCGCCTACCTGGAGGGCCGTTTGAGCGAAGAGCAGCTGCTGAACTTCCGCCAGGAAGTGGCGGGCAAGGGCCTGTCGAGCTACCCGCACCCCAAGCTGATGCCTGAGTTCTGGCAATTTCCTACCGTGTCGATGGGTTTGGGCCCATTGATGGCAATTTACCAAGCGCGTTTCCTCAAGTATTTGCACGCCCGTGGCATCGCTAACACCGAAAACCGCAAGGTTTGGGTGTTTTGTGGCGACGGTGAAATGGACGAAGTTGAATCGCTCGGCGCAATTGGCCTGGCGGCCCGCGAAAAGCTGGACAACCTGGTGTTTGTAGTGAACTGCAATTTGCAGCGTCTGGACGGCCCGGTGCGCGGCAATGGCAAGATCATTCAGGAACTGGAAGGTGAGTTCCGCGGTTCTGGCTGGAATGTGATCAAACTCTTGTGGGGCAAGGGCTGGGACCCGCTGCTGGCACGCGACAAAGACGGTGCCTTGCGCAAGGTCATGATGGATACGCTGGACGGCGACTACCAGGCCATGAAGGCCAACGATGGCGCCTACGTTCGCAAGCACTTCTTTGGCAAGGACCCGCGCGTTGCGGCTCTGGTCGAGAAGATGAGCGATGAAGAAATTTTCGAATTGCGCCGTGGTGGTCACGATTCACAAAAGGTCTACGCCGCATTCCACGCTGCCGTGCAGCACAAGGGCGAGCCGACCGTGCTGCTGATCAAGACCGTGAAGGGCTTCGGCATGGGCAAGGCGGGTGAAGGCAAGAACAACGTTCACCAGACCAAGAAGCTGACCGACGAAGACATCAAAAACTTCCGCGACCGTTTCAATATTCCAATTCCGGACAGCGATCTGCCGAACATTCCGTTCTACAAGCCGGCCGATGACACGCCGGAAATGAAGTACCTGCACGAACGCCGCAAGGCGTTGGGTGGTTATTTGCCGCACCGCCGTACTAAGGCCGATGAAAGCTTCACTGTGCCCTCGCTGGAAACCTTCAAATCGGTGATCGAACCCACCGCCGAAGGCCGCGAAATTTCAACCACGCAAGCCTATGTGCGTTTCCTCACGCAGTTGCTGCGCGACCAGGCTTTGGGCCCGCGCGTCGTACCTATTCTGGTGGACGAAGCGCGTACTTTCGGTATGGAAGGTTTGTTCCGCCAAGTGGGTATTTACAACCCCGCAGGCCAGCAATACACACCCGTGGACAAAGACCAGGTGATGTATTACAAGGAAGATACCAAGGGTCAAATTCTGCAGGAAGGCATCAATGAAGCCGGCGGCATGAGCAGCTGGATTGCCGCTGCCACCAGTTACAGCACGAGCAACCGAATCATGGTGCCGTTCTACGTGTATTACTCGATGTTCGGTTTCCAGCGCATTGGCGATCTGGCTTGGGCGGCGGGCGACATGCAGGCACGCGGTTTCCTGTTGGGCGGCACTTCAGGCCGCACCACGCTGAACGGCGAAGGCCTGCAACACGAAGACGGACACAGCCATATCATGGCCGGTACCATTCCGAATTGTGTCTCCTACGACCCAACGTTTGCCCACGAAGTTGGCGTGATCTTGCACCATGGCTTGAAACGCATGGTGGAAAAGCAAGACAACGTCTTCTACTATCTGACCCTGTTGAACGAAAACTACGCCATGCCTGGCCTGACCGCTGGCACCGAAGAACAGATCATCAAGGGCATGTATCTGTGCAAGCCAGGCTCCAAGGCCAAACAGCGCGTGCAGTTGCTGGGTTCGGGCACCATCCTGCGTGAAAGCATTGCTGCGCAAGCGTTGCTGGAGCAAGACTGGGGCATTGCAGCCGACGTCTGGAGCTGCCCCAGCTTCAACGAACTCACCCGCGACGGCCAGGACGCCGACCGCTGGAACCTGCTGCACCCGACCGAAACACCGCGCGTGCCGTTTGTTACGCAACAACTGGGCAACCACGCTGGCCCGGTGATTGCATCGACTGACTACATGAAGGCCTATGCCGAACAGATTCGTCCTTTCGTCCCGAAAGACCGCACATACAAGGTCCTGGGCACCGACGGTTTTGGTCGCAGCGATTTCCGCAGCAAGTTGCGTGAGCACTTCGAGGTGAACCGCCATTACATCGTGGTTGCCGCGCTGAAGGCGTTGAGCGAAGACGGTGCAGTTCCGGTTGCCCAGGTCGCAGAAGCGATCAAGAAGTACGGCATCAATACCGAAAAAGTGAACCCCCTTTACGCCTAAGTAGCGGAGACAAACAAGATGGCACTCATAGAAATAAAAGTCCCGGATATCGGTGACTTCGACGAAGTCACAGTGATTGAGCTGATGGTGAAAGTGGGCGATACGGTTAAAGCCGAACAAAGCCTGATCACGGTCGAATCTGACAAAGCCTCAATGGAAATTCCCTCTAGCGCCGGTGGCGTGGTGAAGGAATTGAAAGTTGCGCTGGGCGCTAAGGTGAAAGAAGGCTCCGTGGTCCTGATGCTGGAATCCGCGGACGCGGTTGCAGCGCCGGTATCTGCTGCGGCCACTGCCCCTGCGGCTGTAGCCCCCGCTGCCGTAGCGCCTGTTGCTGCCGCTGTGGCCGGTCCAGTTAATGTGCATGTTCCCGATATCGGTGATTTCAAGGACGTCACCGTGATTGAACTTCTGGTGAAGGTAGGCGACAGCGTGAAGGTTGAGCAAAGCCTGATCACGGTGGAGTCGGACAAGGCCTCCATGGAAATCCCGTCCAGTGCCGCTGGTGTGGTGCAGGAGTTGAAAGTCAAGTTGGGCGATAAAGTCAATATCGGCGACCTGGTTGCCGTGTTGCAAGGCGCCGCTGGCACTGCTGCTGCGGTTCCCGCAGCGCCAGTGCCAGTGCCCGCGGCGGCTGCCCCGGCGCCCGCTGCAGCTGCCTCTGTGCCTGCCGCAGCAACCGCTGCTGTTGCCGCACCCGCCCACCAGCCCGGTGCCGCGCCGATTGGATTGCCCCATGCGTCGCCGTCCGTGCGCAAGTTCGCTCGCGAATTGGGTGTGCCGCTGAATGAAGTCAAAGGCACCGGTCTGAAGGGCCGTATCACCACCGTCGACGTGCAGTCATTTACCCGCGCCGTGATGAGCGGTGCAACCCAAACTGTGGCTGCTGCTGCACAGGCCAAGCCTGCAGCCGGTAGCGACGGCGCCGCTTTGGGGCTGATTCCTTGGCCCAAGGTGGACTTTGCCAAGTTCGGTCCGATCGAGCGCAAGGAAATGAGCCGGATCAAGAAGATCAGCGGTGCCAACTTGTTGCGCAACGCCATCATGATTCCGTCGGTGACCAACCACGACGACGCCGACATTACCGACCTCGAAGCCTTCCGCGTTGCCACCAACAAGGAAAACGAGAAGAGCGGTGTCAAGGTCACCATGCTGGCTTTCCTGATCAAGGCCTGTGTCGCTGCGCTCAAGAAATACCCTGAGTTCAATAGCTCGCTGGACGGTGATGCGATCATTTACAAGAACTACTGGCATATTGGCTTTGCAGCCGATACACCGACTGGCCTGATGGTTCCGGTGATCAAGGATGCCGACAAGAAAGGCATTTTCGAGATTTCGCAAGAAATGTCGGAACTCGCGAAGAAGGCCCGTGATGGCAAGTTGAGCCCGGCCGAAATGTCGGGTGCGACCTTCACTATCTCGTCGCTGGGCGGCATTGGCGGGCGCTATTTCACGCCCATCATTAACGCCCCTGAAGTGGCTATCTTGGGCGTTTGCCGCTCAACTATGGAACCCGTGTGGGACGGTAAGGCATTCCAGCCACGCCTGACCCTGCCGTTGTCCCTGACCTGGGACCACCGGGTCATTGATGGTGCTGCAGCCGCACGTTTTAATGTGTACCTGTCGCAGATTCTCGGCGACTTCCGTCGCGTACTGCTCTAAGGAACTGGCATGGCACAAATTGATATTCTGGTTCCCGATATTGGTGACTTTGACGAAGTAACCGTCATTGAGTTGATGGTGAAAGCCGGCGACACCATCCAACCCGAGCAAAGCCTCATCACGGTTGAGTCTGACAAGGCTTCCATGGAAATTCCGGCGTCGCATGGCGGTGTCGTAAAGGAAGTCAAAGTCAAGCTCGGCGACAAGGTCAAGCAGGGCACCCTGGTGTTGGTGCTAGACGCTGCGGGCGCTGCGACGGCGCCGGCACCGGCGCCTGCTGCAGCGGCTTCGACTGCACCGGTGGCGGCACCGGCTGCCACATCGCCTGCGCCCGTGGCATCCAGCTTCGGTGGCAGCGCCGATCTGGAGTGTGACGTGCTGGTGCTGGGCGCCGGCCCTGGCGGCTACAGCGCGGCTTTCCGTGCGGCCGACCTGGGTTTGAAAGTGGTCATTGTGGAACGCTATGCCACCTTGGGCGGCGTCTGTTTGAACGTTGGTTGCATTCCTTCCAAAGCCCTGCTGCACGTGGCCGGTGTGATGGACGAAGTGGCGCACATGGCCGACCTCGGCGTGGACTTCGGTAAGCCAGTGGTCAACATCGACACGCTGCGCGGCCACAAAGAAAAAGTGATTGGCAAGCTGACCGGTGGTTTGGCTGCTATGGCCAAAATGCGCAAAGTCACGGTTGTGCGCGGCTATGGCGCGTTTGTGGGGGCCAACCATGTCGAAGTGGAAGAAACCAATGGCACGGCGCAAGACAAGACCGGCACCAAGAAAGTAATTGCTTTCAAGAAGGCCATCATTGCCGCTGGCTCGCAAGCAGTGCGCCTGCCATTCATGCCGAACGATCCACGCGTTGTCGACTCTACCGGTGCGTTGGCGCTGAAAGAAGTTCCCAAACGCATGCTGATTTTGGGCGGTGGCATTATCGGTCTGGAAATGGGTACCGTTTACAGCACGCTGGGCGCCCGCCTGGACGTGGTCGAAATGATGGACGGCCTGATGCAGGGCGCGGACCGCGATTTGGTCAAGATCTGGCAAAAGATGAATGCGCCACGCTTTGACAACATCATGCTCAATACCAAGACGGTTTCGGCCAAGGCCACGCCCGACGGTATTGAAGTGACGTTCGAACCAGCGAAAGATGGTGTAAGCGTGCCGCCACCGCAAACCTATGACCTGGTGTTGCAGGCAGTCGGCCGCACGCCCAATGGCAAGAAGATTGCCGCTGAAAAAGCCGGTGTTGCGGTGACCGATCGGGGCTTTATCAATGTCGACATCCAGATGCGCACCAATGTGCCGCACATCTTCGCTATTGGTGACATCGTCGGGCAACCCATGTTGGCGCACAAGGCCGTTCACGAAGCCCATGTGGCTGCAGAAGTGATTGCCGGTGAACTGCAAGGCAATGCCGAACTGGCCAGCGCAGCTTTCAATGCACGGGTGATTCCGAGCGTCGCCTATACTGACCCCGAAGTGGCGTGGGTTGGTCTGACCGAAGACCAGGCCAAGGCCCAGGGCATCAAGGTCAAGAAGGGATTGTTTCCCTGGACTGCATCGGGTCGTGCGATTGCCAATGGCCGCGATGAAGGCGTCACCAAGTTGCTGTTCGACGACAGTCCGGAAGCGCACGGTCACGGCAAGATTCTCGGCGGCGGCATTGTCGGTACGCATGCCGGCGATATGCTGGGCGAAATTGCGCTGGCGATTGAAATGGGCGCCGATGCGGTAGACATTGGCAAGACCATTCACCCCCACCCGACCCTGGGTGAGAGTATCGGTATGGCCGCGGAAATTGCCCACGGTTCCTGTACCGACGTGCCACCAGCACGCAAGTAAATAAAAAGCCACGCGCCCGGCGACGGGCTGTGTGGCTTTTTTATATCTGGCGCTTTATTTACTGTGCAGTCTATGTGGCGGCGCCATGCCTTGCTGCGGCCCGCAATTTGTCTTTTTTGCTGGGGCGTTTGCCTTTGATGCCCCCCGTTCCGGCGGCTGCACGTTGCGCTGGGCTGGTCTCTGTAGGCATTTCCGAGGGTTCAAAGCCGGCGCAGGTTTCCATCGCAATACCAGAGCCGTGGCGTTTTTGAATCAGGCTGAAATGGGCTGCGCCGTCGGCCGTTACAAAACTCACAGCCAAGCCACTGGCGCCGGCGCGCCCGGTGCGCCCGATACGGTGCGTGTAATCGGCGGTGGAGCGCGGAAGATCGTAGTTGACCACCACGGGAAGCTCGGCGATGTCCAGTCCCCGTGCGGCCACATCGGTGGCCACTACCACTTTAATCCGACTCGATTTAAAGTCAGCGAGCACCTGATTGCGTTTGCCCTGACTTAGCTCGCCGTGAAAAGGTTCGGCATCAATGCCGGCTTTGCGCAGTTTGTCCGCCACAATTTCTGTGGCCAGTTTGGTTGCAACAAATACCAGTACCCGAGGCCACTTTTCCGTGCTCACCAAGTGTCGCAAAAGCTGGGTGCGGCGGTTGGTGTCGACTTGAAATGCACGTTGTGCAATATCGGGTATGTCTTCCACGCCAGTTTCTGGCGCGATGTCCAGCGGCGCATGCAGCAAATGGGCAGCCAGTTCGCGTGCCGCTGGTGGCAGCGTGGCCGATACAAAAATAGTTTGGCGACGGCCGGGTAGTCGTGCCAGCACCTGTTGCAGCTCGTCGGCAAAGCCGAGCTCAAGCATGCGGTCGGCTTCATCCAATACCAGGCATTCCACGCCTTCGAGCGTCAGTGCATTGTGGGCGATCAGGTCCAGCAGTCGGCCCGGGGTGGCCACCAGCAGATCGGAGCCACCCAGCAGCGCGCGCATTTGGGGATTGATGGAGACCCCACCATGCACTGCGTGGACGCGCCGCAGCTGGGGCAAATACTGGCTGATGGCGCGCAATGTCTGGCTTACCTGTAGCGCCAGTTCACGGGTTGGAACCAAAACCAGGTTGCGCACCGGCGCAGCACCGCTTGCGCGCGTTGATGGGGCTGTGTTGGGGCGCAGTAATCGATCCAGTAAAACCAGTCCGTAAGCCAAAGTCTTGCCCGAACCCGTGGGGGCGCTGACCAGTGCGTCCTGGCCATGGAGCAAGGGCGGAATAGCCTGCGCCTGAACTGGACTGGCAAGGTGGATGCCGTGTGCACGGCGGACGGCTTCAGACAAGGCGGGCTGCAAGCCCAGAGCGGAAATATCCATAGCGAACGTGCCGCGTTACGGCAACGTGTGAACTGCGTCAGGGCTGTGTGGGCGCCATGGCAGAGGGTTGGCCTTCCGGCACGCGGCGGGCGCCGTCAAAGCGTTTGGCCCAATAGGCCAGGCCCAGGTCTTCTACGCGCACATCTTCGCCTGGGCGCGGCGCATGGATGAATTTTCCATTGCCGATGTAGATGCCGACGTGGCTGAAAGCCCTGCGCATGGTGTTAAAGAACACCAGATCTCCAGGCTTCAAATCTTTCTTTTCAATGCGTTCGGTGGCTGCAGCCTGCTGCGCCGCGCTGCGCGGCAAGAGCAGGCCGGCGGCTTGTTCGTAAATGGAACGCACCAGCCCACTGCAGTCAAAGCCGGTTTGTTCGTTGGTTCCGCCGCGGCGATAGGGAACGCCTAGCAGTTCAAAGGCCTTGTCGACCAACGCCGTGGCGCCAGCACCGACTTGACTTCCAACCTCCCCAATCTTGCTGCCAACTTCACCGATCTTGCTGCAACTTGGCCGATACTGCGGCTGCTCACTTCTCCAATGCGATTTAATAAGCTGCTGCGTTCGGGCCCAGAGTTTCCTGGTGACACACCGCTGGGAGCATTGCCGTTGGCTGCTGCGGCCATCGCGCCCGTGACCACAGAACCGGCGGTACCCGCTGGCAGCGGGGCATTCGAAATTGCATTGGCGTTGGTACCACCCGCAACGCCGAGCGCATTGGGCGAACCGGGCGTGCCGAAGCGCGCGCCATCATCCGAGAGTTCGGCCGGGGCAGCATGTGCAGAAACAACAAAAAGCAGTGCCCAAACGGCGCTAGTCCATCGCATGGCGGCGAGCATACCTTAAGATGATTGGTTTTTCAAAAGCATCGCTGGGTAATTAATCAATTTCCTGTAAGCAAATGACACAATCGGGGAATC
>Ga0228698_1000407_pt1 | contig 34991 bp, 42 predicted proteins | sample McNCre117_Aug_MG_FD_178015 | JGI IMG/M metagenome (GOLD analysis project Ga0228698, IMG submission 178015) | Freshwater microbial communities from McNutts Creek, Athens, Georgia, United States - 1-17_Aug_MG | ecosystem: Environmental > Aquatic > Freshwater > Creek | place: USA: Georgia... | reverse complement strand
TTTTTTACAGCGGATGTGACACACGCCGAAAAAAATGACAGGAACGGGCCGGGCTTGAAATGCTTTGAAATGCACGGAAACGGCCGGGAATTCTCACGTTTCGGCCGGCGGTCGCAAAGATCCTGGTCGGCGCTCGATCTCTGGAAGAATTAGAGATTATCAGGCCGGAATCCGGCTGGAAGAATTTGAGACTATTTCGGGGAGACCAGGCGGATTGCAACGGGTCTGCAATGGCGGTGAATAACTCGTGCTACTTTGGGGGTTGATCAGACGGCGGATGACTGACCCGGCGGGCGATCCTCGGGTAACCATGGGTGATATCCTTGAGCGGCTCGCGAAGCCACCCATTCAGGAGGACCAAATGGATTTCGAATCAGAGGACGCCTGGCTAAGGGACCGAATCAGCGCAATGAGCCGGTCGGAGATCGTGAACTACAGCCGAAAGCTATCTTGGACGGGTTGGTGGATCATGCAGTCGACCCAACACCAATGGGTTATGTTGAGCGATTCGTTTTTTGAGATCAATCCCGCCGATAACACGACCAAGTGGTTTGAGCATCCGGACGCTCAAAACCACCGAAACTGAGACCACACTACTTTTTCAATTTCTCGGCGATCCGGTCTAAATCTCCCTGGGCCTGCCGGAATCCTTTCCCGTCTAGCACCAAATCATTTCGCCGTGAGACGAGATGCGGCACGACAATCAAGCGGATTGCCCCATCGGGCTGCGCCAAAAGGGTTACAATCAACCGAGTGTACGTCACGGGGCTAGCGGAATCAGCTAGCAACACTGAGGCCATGATGCTCGCCTCCTTTTCCATCACAACGTTCAAATTATCCGACGATTTGACCTGAAATTGCTGGTTCAGATAGTGATTCACGACCGCAGTCTTTACCTCCTCGGAAGTGTGGCCGGGAATCGTCACCTCGGGCTGATGGCTGGGGGTTGACAGTTGCGTTGATACGCACCCGGTGAGGGCAGCAAGCAGTGGGAAAACGATCAATCGGTTCATTGTTTTTGAGCTCCTTTTTTTGAGATGATACGGGATGAACTTTGGCCAAATTCCCGGAAGGAGGCACGAGTTTTTTCTGAGGGAACCGGCCGCATAGGTTCGAGATCGCGCGGGCCTTTTGCGATCAAATGCTTTTCGAGAGTCCGTACGGGGGCTTCACTGGTCATTTTCTCACGGCCATCACCTCTATCAATCAATGGGTTAGCATTCAAAGGGGAAGAATTTTCCGGTTTTGACACCCCCGGCTGTTCGGTCGGCCTGGTCTTGGATACCACAAATTGCCGCGCAGTCTCCATCAGCAGATTCCGCTGGGCAGCCGTTAATTGCCGACACTCCCGGATCAGATCGTTCTCCCATCCCGTCGCGCGGTACTGAGTTTTCCCATCGGCCAGCTGTTTTGATCCCTCGGTAAATCCGGGCAAATGGATGGCACCACCGCTCAGCTCCGAAAGCAGTCGAAGAGACGTCATCGAGACCCGGAACCTGCCGTTGACAATTTTGTTTATTGAAACCCGACTGAGCGACAGCTGCTCTGCCGCATGGGACTGGGTCCATCCCGCCTCCCGCAGGAGTCGAGCAAATTCGGCATTTTCCGCATACATTTTCAGCATTTTGTCCACCCGTGTACCCCACCACCACAGGTTTACACTGTGTAGTGTAAACAATGTTTACCTTTTCTCTTGCAAAGTATAGTTACTATACGTAGCGTTACTGCACGTAAGCATGGAACTGGAACTTACAGCGAAGAATCTGGCTCGGTTGGCCGCCCTGAATGGGTTTGCGTCGGTGACGCACTTGGCCAGCGAGGTCAGCCGCAACCGGGTGACTCTCTACACGGCCCTCAGCCGTCCGTCGGCCTACGGCCCGACCATCCGGGCGCTCGATCAAGCCCTTCCCTTTCGCCGGGTCCGCGCCTGCGCCCCGGTAGACCGCAACTAACCAAAACAGGAACACTATGCCCAACACCACACTGCAACCGACGGAGGATCACGGATTCCGCCGCGACCTGATCACGTTCGGAACCCGCAAGACTCGCCCCGAGCGGGTGAATGCCGAAGAGCGGTCCCGCAAAGGCACCTTCGGCCAAATCAATGAAGTCGTCGTGACTTCGCACAATCGGCCGCCAGGGCAAAAACACGAGCACCTCTCGTTCTTCACCCGGTTCGGCACCAACTGATCACGATCACCAAAATGAGTAAAAACGCTGTCACCAAGGTTGATCCGACCGTTGAGGCCAAGAAGTGGATGGAACGGGGCATTGAGGAGGCCCTGGGCGCGCGCGTCGCGCTGCAATCCGTAAAGGAAAAGGCCTTGCTGGCCGGTTGGTTTTTCGGGAATGCCCGGCGAAAAATTCCCCACGGCGAATGGGAGGAATTCCTCCAGGCATATAACGCCGTCAGCTCCCGGACCGTCCGCAGCTACATCGCGTTTGCCGAGGATGTGATCGTGACGGTCCTGGGTCAGAAGAAGAAGTTCACCGACGATCAGCTGAAGAATTACCAGCCGTCCCATGCGGAGATGGAGGATCCGAAGCTGCTGGAAGCGGGAAAACACGCCGTCCTGCACTCCTCCATCGGCTTCGTCGAGCTGTGCCGCGAACTCTCCCTGTTCCGCAAATTTGGGGAGTACGACGCCGTGCGCAACGCCGCCGCGAAAGCCCGTGCGGCGAAGGGCGGCGAGCCCGTGCAAATAACCTTCGACTTCGGGGTCGCCATGGCGGGCCTGCGCCACATGGCGCTGCTCGACCAGGTCTCCACCGAGCACCTGCCCAAGGAGAAGCTCCCCGAGATCCGCGATCAGCTCGCCACCGCGCTCTCGAAGGTCGAGGCCCGCATGAAGGAAATCACTTTGAACGCGGAGGCCGCATGAAACTGAAAGATCGCCCGAAAACCAAGCTGTCCCTGTTTGCTGAAATCGCGCTCGGCAAGGTTGCCAACGTGTGGTTTCCGGTCACCCCGGCCGAAATCCTCGGGCGTTCCCGCACCCGGTGGGTGGCCGACGCACGGGGCCAGTTCTGCGCGATTCTGAAGACCTTCCACGTACCGACCACAAAAATCGCGGGATTCACCGGCCGTTCGATCAGCGCCGTTGACCATGCCATCCGCGCCACTCGGGCGATGATCAAGACCGACCGGGAACACCGCGAGCGATTCGAAACCGTTATGCAGCGGCTAACCGGTTACCGCACCAAATGACCTCCCTTTTCCCCAACACGACCATGCCGACCGAAACCACGCACCAACGGACGCCCGACGCGGCGGTTGGGGAGATCCATTTGCCCTCGCCCGATCGACTGGGGCGGATCGACTTGAGTGAGTCGATCCAGTCGACGGGCGGGGGCGATTCCCCCGCGGTCACCTACGCGGATCTGACCCATTCATCCGAGCAACGCGCGAAGGTATTGCGCCGGGAACGGGCCGTGCTGCGGGTGGCCGAATTGCAACGCAACGGCACCGGCGCGGAAATGGCTTTGCAGATCGTGTCCGAAGAACTCCGGGAAGACGGTGTTGCCGGCGGATCCAAGAGCGCCGTGCGGCGCTGGGTGAAGCGCTATCATCAGTTCGGCACGGACGGACTCTGCGAACAGAAGCAAGGCGTCGTCGGGCGCCGCGCCGTCGCCATCCCTGACGAGATCCTGGCACAGGCTGCGGCCGCATCAGTTGAACACGGAACATTGGGAGTCAAAGGACGTCAGAATTTCGCCCGTGCGTTCCGCTCGGTGATCGTGACCCATCCCGACGCGACTTCAGATATGCGGGACGCCTTCCACTCCGGATACGCCAGCAAGAGCTACGTTCCACGGAGCGTGCGCGATAGCCTTCGCGTGTCGCCGTCAGCGCGAGACCTCGCCCAGGGCAACCGGGCCTATCGGCTCAACTCGCCCTATACCCCGGCCGACTGGTCGCAGGTGAAGGCCGGGCGCGTCGTCACCGCCGATGACATGACGATGAACGTCTATTGCTGGGTGGAATGGCCCAACGCCAAGGGCTTCCTGGTCGTCCGCCCGCAGCTGCTCGCTTTCCTCGATTGCGGCACTCTCCGCTGGCTCGTGGCCCGCCTGGTGATCCGATCCAATGGTCAGTACAACTCGGACGACGTGTGGGGCGGGATTGGAGACGTTGCAGACCAGTACGGCACCTATCCCGAATACCTCTTCGAAGGCGGTATCTGGCGCGGGAACGCCGTCCGCGGCCACCGCACCGGCATCAGTGACGACGAGCGCTTCGGTGGCCTCCGAACGTTTGGTGCCATCCTGCGGCACTCACATTTGCCCCGCTCAAAACCGATCGAGGAACGATTCGCGCAGTTCCAGGCCGCGGGTGACCGGTTGCCGGGCTACGCCGGCCGCAACGAACGCGAGGATTGCCCCGAGGCGACGAAGAAACTCCTCCAGGCGATCAAGACGGACCAGATCCATCCCCGCGGGCATCTGCTGCACCTTTCCGACCTCAAGAACGAGGTCATGGCCACGATGCAGGCTCTCAACGCCGAGCGGAACGACGGCGTGATCCTGCGGGGAATGAGCCCCGACGAGAAATGGGCGCTCGACAACCCGTCCTTCGCCATTTTCCCGGACTCGGCAAAATGGTTGTACCGGTCCACCAAATCCCAGGTGCAGGTCCGCCGCGATGGCCAGCTGCGCGTCGTCGTCGGATCCGGCCGCTTCTCGGTCGCGCATCTCTACCGCAACGCCGATGTGCTGTTGCCGTTGGCCGGCCGGACGGTGTTCGTCTATTGGAATCAGGATCACCCCGAGGCCGACGCGATCATCCTGGCTGGCGACACCCGGCGCTATTTGGGCTCGGTTCAATACGTCGCCCCGATCCACCGATTCGACGGCACCAAGGAACAGTTCGCTGCGAACTCACAATCCCTGGCCGACTACCGCCGGTATGTGCGCGACGAGCACATCAGCTTGGCGCCCCACTATCTCCGCCAGAGCGTGATTCCGGTGGACGCCACCACGGCTGACAACGGCGACCGCCTGGCCGCTGCCACCACCGCCGCCAAGGAAAAGACCGCAACCGCCCGCCGCGTCTCCCGTGCCGCCACGGTGGAGATCCCGGACGAACTGGACGGCTACCGCCCGCGAGCGTCCGCGGAATCCGATTCCCTAATTTCCGAGCAGGAGATGGCCGAAATCACCGGCCAGAACCCGCTCACCTAACACAGAAAAAACGGGGCCTGAACAACCCCGAGAACAGTAAAAATCCTATGCCAGTCGAAAACCTCGAAACGCTCGAAACGGAGCTTCCGCCACAACTGCGATCCGCAATGGATGCCGGAATCGATCCGTCGGAACTCGGGCAAATCAACGCCGCCAATACCGGGATTGCAATCCCAATGAACTTGGCGAATTGGAAACACCTGCCGCAGGAACAGCAAGACCTGCTCGCCTGGCTGCACCAAATCGCCATCACCGAAGGGATGGGATGGACGGAACTGGCCGCCGCCGTGAACTACGACAAGACCACGATGTTCCGAGTCCTCAAAGGGACCTACGAAGGATCATTCGATAAAGTCTGTCGGTCCATTGCGTCGTTCAAACGCTTGTGGGAGAAACGCCGCAAAGTGCAGGCGGCCGTCTTCGCGGACAATCGCACCTTTCGCCAGATGGAATGGATCCTGGACTACACCCAGGGCAGCAACGGTTGCACGATGATTCTCGGCGAATCGGGCGTCGGAAAGACCGCCTGCGCCAAAGAGTGGCAACGGCGCAATGGCATGGGCCGCACCGTGTTTGTCGAAGGCCTTCCGATCGGTGGCGCCAATAGCTTGCTTCGCCTGATTGCCGGCGCCGTCGGGGTGAGTCGGACCGCCAGCGCCACGCAAATGCTCGACAGCGTCATTCGCGCATTCAACCCGAATCGGATTCTGATCGTCGACGAGATCCAGCATTACCTCCCCACGTCGGGCAAGATGCCGGTCGCGCTCGAAATGATCCGCCGCATCCGCGACATTTCCGGATGCAGCCTCAGCTACCTGGGCACGGTCCGGGTGCGCCAACAGCTGACCCAGGCGGGCAACTCGTACATGTACGAACAAATCACGGGCCGCACATCGAAGCCGTTCGTGCTGACGGACACGCTCACCGAAGACGATGTCCTGCCGATTGCCCGGCAGTACATTCCAAAGCCGAGCGACAAGCTGACGGAGGTCCTGGTTGCCTGGGCAAACGATCGTGATTTGGGCCGCCTCCGGTACGTCGTCGAGGCGTTGCGGTTCGGTTCCCGGCTCGCCTCCGATCAACGGCAGGAGCTGAACGAAAAGCACATCTTCGCCGGCCACACGCTGCGGGAACGTCAACAGTTTGGGGGTGCCCGATGATGCTCCGAATCCTCGCCGGGCTCATCAGCCTGGTCTGGGCCAGTATCGTGATCGGTCTGGCATTTTGCCCCCTGATTGCCCACCGCCGCCACGAGATCGACGCCCCAACCAACCCGAACGAAACCGCCCAACCAAAGAACTGAATCATGAAAACGAAATCTCCGAAATCCTCGCCGATCAGCACCCGCGATGAAGCACTGATACTCTTGTTCGATATCCAAGAACTGGCGCTTGATATCCAGTGGTCCCGAACAATGACCGACGTCGGAATCGCCCAACTGGAACAGGAGTTCCAGAACGAAACCAAGGAACACAGTGAGTTGATCAAAAAGCACATTAAGGCCCTCAAAAAATGGGCCGAAAAGCATCCCGAAGAGTTCGCCGATAAACGCTCGATTGAATCGCCCGCTGGAGTCATGGGATTCCGCACGAATCCTCCTTCTTTAGGCCTGATCGACGGGGAAACCTGGGAGGCGGTGTTGGTCCGATTTGAAAACAGTCGGTACATGAAAAAGTACATCCGAACCAAGTCTGAGATCGACAAGCAATCGCTGTTACAGGATCGGGAGGAACTGGGCTCGGTCACATTGAAGGCGGCCGGCCTTGAAGTTCTCCAAAAGGACGTGTTTTTCGTCGAACCCAATATGGCCGAGGCCACCGAAACCCGTTTGAAGGAGGGCCAGTAAGATGAGCGTGAAATCTGATTCGCTGGTGGACGCAATCGCTCCGGCTACCAATCCCCGATCTGAAACGATGGTCGTCGGATGCGCCAAAGGGCCGATCCACAGCATCAAAGTTCTGATCGATACCACTCAGGTGAAAGGCGCCTGTCTCAATGCAATCATCGTTCCGATTGATCTCCCGCCGGAGAAAAAGCGTGTGGCAATGGCCATCGCGAACAGCGCGGTACTCTTCCATGACTTGGTTCTTTCGCGTGCCTGGAGCACGCCCGAATCCCAAATTTTCGTATGGGGTGAAATTGGTTGGATCAATGAAATGCATCAATTCCTCAAGCTCGGTGCTCTCCCCCAACCCTCCGGAACCCAAATCATCATCCCATGAAGTTCAAGAATTGGCCGGAGACCAAACAAGCCTTCGTGGATGGTGAACTCCGCCTCTGTGGCCAGGTGACCGCCACCAACATCGATGGAGTGCCCGCGCTGATCCTCGCGCCCAGCCCCGAGGAACTCAAAAAGGCCATCGAAGGACTGGGCATCCAATGGGCACCGTTCGCCCACAAACCAGCGTCCATCGTCATCCCAGGGGAGTGATTATGCTCAGTCAATTTGACGACGTCATCACCCGCCTGTTGACCCGGTGCTGGCGGGGTTTCTACGAACTCCGCGGCAATGGCACCCGCGAGTTCCAGCGCGATTTGCCCCGCCTCCGGATGGCCCTGTTGCGCTACGGCAAAGCGTGCGCTGATCGGGGATGGGAATTTGATCTGGCGCATTTTGAGGGCGCCCTGGTCAAACTCCTAAACGATGTCCTGACCAGGGCAGACCAGGTGCGCTACCTGCCGATGTACCTCCAGAATGCGGTCGACCGGCACATTGATCAGCAGGCGGAAAAGCTGAACGACAAGGCGAAGCGGGAGCAAAAGATGGATCGCGTGGTGGGCAAGGTGCTCAGCAAGGTCGAGCGCATGACCGGCGAATTGGTCACGGGGCCCCGGCCGGTATCCGCCACCGAATTGGCCGCCCAGCTCTATGCGAAGCTCCGGGCCGATTCCAAAGCCAAAGCCATGGAACGGGCCGCCAAGCGACGGAAACAGCGCCAACCCGAACCCGCACCAAAAGCGACTCTCGCCATTTTAGAGACTCCAGAACTGTTCGGCTGAAAGGATTACCCATGCTATCCAACCCTCAGAAATCCCTGGTCAAACGGGCGCAACGTCAAGCCGCTGTGCCGGAGGAAGATTATCGCGACATGTGGCGGGTGGTCACCGGCTGGATGGATTGCGACACCAGCACCGACCCCCGCCTGGGTGACGTCCACATGGATCGCATGATGGGGTACCTGGAGGCGATCTATTGGCGCCGCGTCCAGGAAGGCACGTTACAACCCGTCAGCAAGCCCAATGCACCCTTCCTGAAGGAAGGATTTTGGAAGAATCGCAACAAGGCCCAAAGCACCAGCCGGGACCGGTATCAAAAACAGCGGATCACGGAATCGGTGCATGATCTGGAACGTCGGTTGCTGGCGGCGGGGTATCCTCCTCAGAAGATCTCGGCCATCAAGGGCAAGCTGCGCTACCACGATGAGTGGGCCTTGAAGTCGGCTTTGCATCGCACGCTGATGTTTCTTCTCAAGCAAACCACCTAAAAAAAATGAGCACCCAAACCGATATCGTCCGGCGGATCCTGGTCAAAAACAGCAACCGTTGGGTGCCGATGCCGAAGATGGCAAAACGCATGGGCGGCTTCGCCGTCCACTCCCGGATTGCCGATCTGCGCAAAGAGGGGATGACGATCGTCAACCGGCAGATCAAGCGGGATGGGGTGCGCAAAAGCTACTACCGATTTTTGCCAAAGGACTCGGGCGACGTGGCGAGGAACTGAGTGATGAGGGCCATCGATCTATTTGCCGGTGCTGGCGGTTTTTCGTTGGGTGCCAAGATGGCCGGAGTTGACGTTGTCTGGGCCGCCAATCATTGGCCCGACGCGGTAACCACGCATCAGAAGGCTTTCCCGGGCGTCGAGCATGCCTGCGAAGATTTGCACCGGGTCGATTGGAGCATGGTTCCCCATCATGATTTGCTGCTCGCCAGTCCCTGTTGCCAAGGCCACAGCCGCGGTCGTGGCAAAGATAAGCCCCATCATGATGCCGCTCGATCCACCGCCTGGGCAGTAATCGACGCGGTCGAAATGCACCTTCCAGATGCGATAATTGTCGAAAACGTCATCGAGTTTTTGGACTGGCGTCTTTATCTCAACTGGCGGGCTGCATTGATGACCCTCGGATATTCGGTGTGTGAAACCATTGCCGATGCAGCTGATTCCGGGGTGCCACAACATCGTCATCGGGTTTTCGTATGCGCCACCCGTTGCAGGACTTTGAAAGAGCCGTTGGATCTGCCCAAACGGATGCATAGACCGGCCATTTCATTTTTGCGGGATATTCCGGCAAAAACGCCCATCAAAAACCTGTGTCTGAAGACGCGGAACCGGGCTGCCAAAGGCCGACACGATCACGGCGATCGCTTTCTCTTGCCCTATTATTCGTCCTGCAAAGGCGGACGGACAATTCATGCGCCCATCGGTACGATCACAACGCGGGATCGCTACGGCCTCGTGGAAGGCGACAAGATGCGCATGTTGACGGTGGATGAATACCGGGATGCCATGGGCTTTCCTGCCACCTATCCGTTGCCTGATAATCGCAAATTGGCGATCCATCTTTTGGGAAACTCGGTCCCGCCGGCGCTTGCGTGTGATGTGATTTCCGCCTTGGTTTCGTTCATCCAAAACTGACCCCATGAAAAAGCCCACATCCGATCATCCCGAGCTGCCGGGTCTCGTGATCTGCCGGTTGCAGCACGTTGGGGACGGCAACTACAAACCGGTGCCGGTCAATCTGACCCAATCGGGCACGGGCGAAACGTGGGTGAGTTCCCGCCGGGCGGCGGAGATCCTTGGTTTACCCTGGCGCGAGAGCAAAACGCCGGGGAAGTCCAACGGCGGTTGTGAGTCCCTCCGACGGCTGCGCTGCTCGACCCGCAATGGCGAGCCCGTCCTGCGCCACCGGCGGCCACTGCCGCGCAAAGTGGAGTACGAGCTGCAAAGCCTGATGGACCACAAAAAGAATTCGGAAGTCCCGGGATACTGGGATACGATTGTCTGGTGCGGGTGGTAGTTCTCCCCCGTTGCGGGAATTGATTTCGCGGTTGTTTTCTCCGCCCGTCCCGCCCGTCTTCCCCGCCGCTGGTCGTCTCCGGTCTATCGTCTCCGCACGTTGTGCGGCGACGTATGAACGCTCTCTCTTCTTTCCTCGTTGGCCGCCGCACCTACATCGTGGCAGCGCTGGCGCTGGCCTATCTCCTCTGGTGCCAGTTCCAAAGTCTCCAGCCCAATGAGTCGATCATCACGATCTTTGGATTCCTTGGCTTGGGGTTCTTGCGGTCCGCGGTGAGTCGCAACGGCATCGACGCGATCGCGATCGATCCGACGAGTGCCGGCACTGGCATGGGATCCGACCATGAATCCGGATCGGTCCCTCCTACGACTCCCGCGGCGCCCAGGATAATGTCGCGGGTTGGCGAGTGGTTCCGCCTGGTCACGTCTCCGCCGCGCGCCGCGCAACCCACGCTGGCCGTGGCGGCCATTCTGGCGGGTCTGTTGTGCGTGTGTGCGTTGATAGCGGGTTGTGCCCTGCAACGACCCTACATTCACGAGCGCACCGAGACGACCAACGGGGTTGTTCAACTGCGCACGATGAAAGCGACGTCCGTCGCGATCTGGCCGGCCACCGCGGAACTCGCCAAGGGGCGGCTGAGCGCCGGGAAGACGTTGGCCATTGGTGTCGACGGCGAGACGACGACCGCCGGCGCGACCACGAACGACGTGGAGGTATTAAAAAACCTCCGTGGCATTCTGGGCCGGTAACCCGTCACCGCCTCCAACCCCAGGGAACATGAGGGAGAAACCCATCCGAGTACCGATCACGCGCAAGCGCGGGGCTACGTGGCTGTTGCCGGTGGTCCTAGTGCAAAAGGGCGCGGACTGGGCGGGGTCCTCGTTCCTGATGCAGATCAAGGCCTCCCCCTCGGCCACGGAGCCCCTGAAAGAGATCACGCCCGAACCAATCGTTGATCTGGATGCACAAGGGCGCGCCACGGCCCTGTTGCCCATCCGATTCGAAGCCGCAGATACCGCCCAATTTCCGCTCGGCAAACTCTACGCTGATTTACGCGTCACCCGCGAGACGGGCGATGTGCAGTATCCGGTGGAGTGGCTGATCACCAACCGCGTCCAAATAACCATCCCCGTATGAGTGACAACGTCGTAAACGTCTACTTCCCCGATGCCGTCCAAGGCCCGCCGACTCCTCCCCGTAAAGAAGTCATTACCGGAGTACATCCGGCGCACACCTGCGTCGGATTCAATGCTGCGGGCGAATGCACCGTTGCTGACGGATCCGTGGCTGATGACGGCAAAGGCATCATAGGCATGTTGAAGGCCGAAAGCACCGATGGTGTGGCGGCGGAGATTCTGACCAGTGGTAAGGTCACCGATGATGGATGGGAGCTCACTCCGGGGATCCCGGTGTACTGCGGAATTGATGGGTTGGTTACGCAAAACCGTGACGGCTTGGCCTTCCACAAGATCATCGGCGTGGCGCTCACCGCGACGGTCATCGAGCTGCATTTCGGGGTGCCCACGGCATTCCTGGACAATGACGCCGAGCTTCAGTTGGGGTTGGATGCGTCCGGTCGGTTGGTTGCGAAAGCGCTGCCTGCGCCGGATGGCGGTGGAGTCAATGACCGGAACGTCGTTATGGGGGCCGATTTACCGGCTTTTACGTGTATTTACCTGGACGAGTCGGAAATCGGACAGGCTGTGGATCCATCCAACGATGCCACGATAAATGCCGTAATTGGTGTGATTGTCGATACGGCAGTCGAAGGGCAAAGTGCGGTCGTAAAATCCAACGGGACGATTACCAATCCCGACTGGGACTTTTCCCCGGGTCCGGTATTTGTGGGCCCATCCGGGCAGCTTACTCAAGACCCTACTGATTCGATTTGGATCAGGGTGGTTGGTGCGGCAATCAGTGGGCACCAAATCGAGCTGAACATTGGCGCACCGCCGATCAAAACCGGAGTTGTGTCGAATTACAAACTGGTGGGTCGCACTTCGAACGGCGGTTTGTTGGCAGTTGAAAAATCTGAAGTACTTGGACGGGTTTTGGTGAATCTCGATCCCAACACCTCATTGAACTTCAGATTGGCAGATCAGGCGGGCTTTGCGTTTGGATCCCCGTTTGACCTCAGCGCGATGTATGGTTCAGACGAAAATATTCCGTCTGGTGAAATCAATGGTCTTATCCCCGCGCTGGATTCCGGGAAAAAAGTTCAGTTCACAATATCTGGAGGGTTTGAAATTGATTCTGCCAATGCGCCGGCACAAGTCACTCTCCTACTCCATCTTGATTCCGAATCGACTCGATATGGTATCGCGATCCATCTGCGATTCGATTCCAATTGCGAATTGATTGGCGAATTCTCGTCGAGGTTCACGATTTTTAAGGTGGATTCCACGTTTTTGTCGTCGGATACCCAAAGCAGTGTTTCGGTCCGTGCGAGTGATGTAGCTGGGTCGATGATTCCGGCCGGTGCGCTGATCAATTACAACGGCCGCGGTGACAACATGACCCCACCGACGTTCGATGGACACCTCTATTTGACCGTGCAACGCCCGGGGCTTGGGGAACCGGCTGAGGATATCTATTTCAACCTCCGTCAACTGACGATCACCGTCCTTGGCTGATCGGTTGGATAGCCACAACAACCCAACCCATGCCCAATCAAGACCTATTCAATGGCCAGTTACTGGTCGGCCTGGCCGCATTGGTTTCTCTAGCGGTTGGCGTTGTAAACATCGTCATGTCCGGACGGCGGAACCCGCCGATTGATGCCCAGTTCGCCACCAAGGAGGAGCTGGCGGCAATCAAGGGTGAGCTGTCCGGCCAGACGATGGCGCTCCGTTCGGAACTCAATGCCGACATCCGGCGTATCTTTGAGCGTATGGATTCTCTGACCATCGAACTCAATAAGGCCGGTGAACACCGCACCGAACAACTCCGCGACTACATCCAGACGCTGGCGGTCAAACTCGCCCGCGTAGAAGTCCAATCCGAGAAATGAACCGATCCTCCGCCATCCGCGACGAAGTGCTGATGCAGTTGGTTGCGGCCTTTCCCGCCCAGGTTCCGGTTGAGCGTCTGCACAAGACCGCCCGCCGCTCCGGGTTTGACTTTGCCGAGCTGGAATTGCGCAAGGAAGCCCACTACCTGGCCGGCCTGAATCCGCCCCTGGTGGCCGTCAGTCACGACGCGGCGACCAACCAGGAACGGTTTGCCGCCACCTCCGCGGGCGTCGCCCACTTCGAGAACCAATGAACGAGCTGCCGCGCAAGGAACTGGGGAAGGTCGCCGGGTTGCCCAAAGCAATCCGCGACGACCTGAACTTGCGTTTGCTCAATGGCGCGACGCTGCAAGAGCTCTGCGATTTCCTGAATTCAAACCCCACGGTGCAGCCGATATTGGCGGCCAAAGGATGGGGCGAATTCAACGTCGAGAACCTGAGCAACTGGCGGCAATCCGGGTACGCGACCTGGTTGAAGTCCCGGCAGCGTTTCGAGGACATCAAGCTAAAGGCCGAGGCCCGGGCCGCCCTGCGCCAGCAATTGGCCAGCGAAGGCCTGGACCTCAACGACGCGAACGCAACCCGGCTCCTCGAAATCGCCGACGATCTGCTGGATGATTTCGACCCCGCGGCCCTCCGCGAAGCCGCGAAGGACAAACCCTTGGCCGCGCTCCGCTGGTTGTCGGATCTGGCGGCCGGTACGAGTGAAGGCAAACGCAAGGCCGCCGAGCTGGAACTGAAGGTGCGGCGGTACGAGGAAGCGGCCGCGAAGGCGAAGGACAAGCTCACGATCGTCAAACGGGAGGGCGGCCTCAGCGAAGAGGCCCGCCGCCAGATCGAGGAGGCCGTGGCACTCCTATGAAAAAGTTCGTCGGGAATGCGAAGGTCCGGCCCGCCAAGGACAGCCTGCTGTTGCCCTACCAATCGGATTACGTCGCCGACCGCTCGCGGTTGGTGCTGGTCGAAAAGAGCCGGCAAATCGGTTTCTCGTGGGCCACCGCGTTGGGGCTCGTGCGGGATCAATCGTTGAGCAAAGAGGCGGCCGCCCGGTCGGGGATCACCCCCACCGACGATTGGGTCAGTTCCCGGGATGAGGAACAGGCCATCCTTTTCATTCGCGACTGCAACGCCTTTGCCAAGATCTACGACAAGGGCGCGCAGGATCTGGGCGAACGGGTGATCGATGACAAGGGTAACAAGGCGTACGTGATCCGGTATGCCTCGGGCATGGAGACCCACTCCATGACGAGCAATCCCGACGCCCAGGCGGGCAAGCGGGGCAATCGCATCCTAGACGAGTTCGCGCTGCACAATGACCCCCGGCAGCTCTACACCATCGCCTATCCCGGTATCACCTGGGGCGGGTCGCTGCGGATCATTTCCACGCACCGCGGAACGGCGAACTTCTTCAACGAGTTGGTGGAGGAGATCAAGCACAAGGGGAATCCCAAGGGCTTCTCGTTGCACACGGTCACCTTGCAACGGGCCTTGGAAGACGGCTTCCTTTACAAGCTCCAGTCAAAACTCGCCGAGAGCGATCCGCGGCAACAGTTCGACGAAGCATCTTATTTTGACTGGGTCCGGTCCGGTTGCGCTGATGAAGAGAGCTTCCAGCAGGAATACTGCTGCAATCCGGCGGACGACAATTCCGCCTTCCTGACGTACGACCAGATTGCGGCCTGTGAATATCGCCCGACGGACTCGTGGGAATACGCGATCAACGAACTCCCGCCGACCTGCGGCACGCTCTTTGGTGGCCTCGATATCGGCCGCCACCAGGATCTGACGGTGCTGTGGATCGTGGAAAAGGTCGGGGACGTGCTGCACACCCGGCAGGTCCTGCGACTGAGCAAAGAGACGTTCGCCGCGCAAGAAGCGGCCATCTATCCGTGGCTCGAAAAATGCCGTCGGGTCTGCATTGATGCGACGGGGCTGGGCATGCAATTCGCCGAGCGGGCAACCGAACGGTTTGGGAAGTACCGCGTGGAGGGCGTCACGTTCTCCGGACCCGTCAAAGAGGAACTCGCCTATCCGGTCCGGGCTGCGTTTGAGGACCGCTCCATCCGGATCCCACAACAACCGAAGATTCGGGCGGCGTTGCGTGCCATCCGGAAGGAGACCACCGCCAGCGGCAACATTCGCTTTGCCGCCGATCGGGGCGCGAACGGTCACGCCGATGAATTTTGGGCGCTCGCACTCGCCAAGCATGCCGGCAAGGAGAGTGGCAACCGGGAACCCATCTGGCTCGACTAATGAAATTCAAGGAACGTTTTTCCGCAGCTTGGACCGCGTTACGGGGGATCAGCCCAACGCAGGCCTTCCTGCAAGGATCCACCAGCGCGGGTGGCGCGACGATGACGAACCCGTTGGAGCAATCCGCCTGGGTGTACTCGTGCGTGCAATTTCTCGCGCGCAACGTCTCGCGATTGCCGTACGTGTTGAAGACATCCGACAAGGGGGGCACCGTGGTGGAGTCCGGCCCGGTGGTGGATCTTTTCAACCGTCCCCACGAGTACATTTCCCGCACCGACCTCTGGGAACTCTCGCTCGCCTGGCTGTTGCTCCGTGGGCGGTGTTTTATTGCGGGGCTCGATCGCTCCGGCCGCTATGTCAGTTTGCGCGGCCCCATGGCACAAATCCCCGCCAGCCTGGTGGTTCTGCCATCGGATCGCGTTACGCCTATCTTCGCCGCCCAGTACCTGCGGGGGTGGCGGTACAGCGCCGCCTTCCAGGATCTTTCCCCGTCGAATCTGTTCCTGCCGGAAGAGCTGATCTTCATTGCGGCGCCCAATCCGTTCCATTTCTGGGGTGGTTTGGCACCGCTGGAAGTGGCTTGGCTCGCGGCCGCGACGGATCGGGCCGCCGGGCTCTTTCAACGAGGCCTTGCTGAGAGCAACGGCGAGCTGGGCTTTCTCGTGACGTCCGACCAGAACTTGGGCGACGAGCAGATTGCGCAGGTAAAGGCCGCCCTGGCTGAACGCCGCAAGGGCACCGGCAACGCTGCCCGTCCGTTGTTTCTCCCCAACGGCTGCAAGGTGGAGAAGCCGGCCATCACGTCCGCAGATGCCCAGTTCCTCGAAGCGCGGAAAGCGTCCCGGCAGGAAATCTGCGCCATCTTCGGCGTCCCGGAAGCGCTGCTGGGATTCGTGGAGAACGCCAATCGGTCCAACGGCGAAGAACAGCACGTCGGGTTCATCTACAACAATCTGGCGCCGCTCGTCGAACGGTTGGATGCCGCATTCGAAGCGATCGCCATGATCGACGGGTTGGTGGCCGCCCACGACATCGACGCCCACCCGATCATGGTGAGCGCTCGCCGGGCGCGCATTGATGCGGCGGTGAAGGTTTGCTCCATCGGGGTGAGCTTCAACGAAGCGAACCGCGTTTTGGATCTGGGTTTCGAGGATCAGCCCTGGGGCAATACCTGGTACAAGCCGTTTTCGTTGGAAGCAGTGGATGCGGCCCCGCTTCCCCCGCCGGAAGTCCCGCCCGCAACCCCGGCCAAATCAAGCGATCCATTCCGAGCCCTGGCTGCCGCTCTGAAGGCTGACCGCCCGCATGAGTGCAAAGGTTCGGACGCCTTCGCGAAGGCAATTCGGGCGGCCGTCTCCCGGCTGCGGTCGCGTTCCTCCCGGTTCTTCTTTGACCAACGGACCCGCGTCCTCGCCAAACTCGCGGCGAAAAGCAAGGCCGATGCAACAGCGCTGCAAAAGGGTCTGGCCGACGATTTATGGAATGGACCGACTGAAGATGCTTTGCTGGAAGCGAGCCTCGGGAAACTGTTAATGGACGACTTCAACTTCGGCGTGGCGCAGGCCGCTCGGGAGTTGGGGAACGAGTTCAGCTTGGCCCCGGCCAAAGCTTCGGAGTTCCTGGCAAAACGCCGCTCGGAAATCCGGGGCATCAACGACACGACCTTCGAGCGAATCAAGGCGCAGTTGGACGAAGGGTTGAAAAATGGCGAATCCTTCGCCGCCCTGACTGAGCGGGTGAAAGAGGTCTTCACCGACGCGACCAATCACCGGGCGGAAACCATCGCGCAAACCGAAGTCGGCATTGCGATCAACTCCGGCCGCTTCAGCTGCATGAAGGAAAGTGGCGTGAAGTACAAGGCTTGGCTCGCCTCAAATTTGGAGGGCACCCGCCCGGCTCATCTTCAGGCGGAGGAGACCTATACGATGGCCGATCCCATCCCGATCGATGATTCCTTTTTGGTGGGGGGTGAGGATCTGGATCATCCGGGCGATCCGAAGGGTTCGCCGGGCAACGTGATCAACTGCCGTTGCACCGTGTTGGCCGTCGTGGGTGATGCCCAAGCGGGATACCGTTGCCTGAAGCCAACCGAGTTCTTGGATTACCGCACCTGGGCAGCGGCGGGAGGTGAAAAATGAACCCGCCAAAAACGCTCACAGTTGCCCTAGGACGAATTGGACCCTGTCTAGGGACCACTCCACCTGCCCAAAACGAATTGCAATGGCAATCCGGCGTTTTGCAACGCACCCCGTTCACCCGTCTCAACTGAATTTCACGCTATGAAACCCATGCTCGCTCAAAAAGACTTCGAACACCGGCTTTTGACCCTCCGCAATGGGCAGGTCGGACTGCGTTCTGCCCTGACCACGGAAGCGGCGCCCCAAGGCGAAGATTCGATCATCACGTTCACCGCCTCCGACGCGACGCTGGATCGGTACAACGAGATCATCGATCCCGCCGGATGGAAGCTGGGCAACTATCTCAAGAACCCGGTCTTCCAGGCGGATCACGAATACTGCATCGAAGACACGATCGGGAAAGCCATCCGGGTCTGGGTGGATGGCGGCAAGCTCCGGCAGACCATCCAGTTCGCCACGGGCATCAATCCGCTGGCTGACATGGCGTACAAACTCTATCGCGGCGGATTCCTGAATGCCGTTTCCGTTGGGTTCATCCCGATCCGCTGGGAGAATGGTGGGGATGCCGTGGGGTATCGCCGCAAATACCTGGAAGTTGAATTGGTCGAACTCTCCGCCGTGGCGGTCCCAGCCAATCCCAATGCCCTCCAGGATGCCATCGAAGACGGCACGATCTCGGGCGACGAGATCGACCGGCTCAAGAACTTTCGTCAGCAACATGTCCCGCCAGCCAACGCCCCGGCACCGGGCGGCGCGGACTCCGCCGGGTTGGTGACACAGCTGCAAACCACGCTCGCGATGATGCGTGGTCATTCCTGATCCGCCGCAGCACGGATCACGTCTCAAAAATAGTAACGTCTATGAACAAACCTCCCTCTGTTGAAGACCTCCTCACCCAGATCGGTGACGAGCACAAAAAGCTCGGCGCCACGGTTGAAAAAACCGGCACCGACCTCGCCGCCGCCCGCAAATCCATTGAAACCCTCGAAAGTGGATTCAAGGAAAATGCGAAGGCGTTGGAAGACCTCCGCCGCGCCGGCCTCCAAAGCCGCGGTAATATGGTCCGGCCCCGCGGCCGCATCTCGGACAGCGCCGCCCGCAGTCTGGCCTCCCACGTGATCCTGATGGCCGCCGCCCAGGGTGCCCTGAACTTCCGCAGCGCTTCCGATCAGGATCGTGCGGTTGGTCTGTGCCGGGATTTCCTCGGCATCAATGCGAAGACCACGCTCTCTTCGAGCGACATCCCGCAATTGACCGAATACGGCCGCGAAGTGGTCGAGTTGGTCGGTGACTACGGCCTCGCCCGTCGGGTTGGCACTGTGTACCCGATGGGTGCGGACAGCGTCATGTTGCCGAGTCTCACCGGCGATCCGGTGTTCACGGCAATCGCCGCCGCCGGTTCGGTGGCGGAAAAGAGCCCGGCCCTGACCAACGTCGAATTGGTGGCCAAGAAATGGGGCGGCATCGTGCGGTTCCCCCGGGAAATCGACATGGCGGCGATCGTCAATCTCGGTCAGTTCCTTGCCCGCTACGGCGCGCGGAACTTTGCCCGAATCGAAGACGATACGTTCTTCAGCGGCGACGGTACCAGCACCTACCACAGTCTGAACGGTCTGCGGAAAGTGGTGGATGCGTCGGGGACGCGCATCGTCCTGGCGTCGACCAAGACGGCCAACACCGACAGCACCCTGGCTAACTTCCGCTCCGTGCGGGGTCTGGTTTCGGCACATGCCTTGCGAAACGGCGCCTACTACGTTCACCCGACGTTTGAGGCCCAATTGGCCGGGTTCAACACCTCGACTCTGCAACCGTACCGCACCGACGGTGCGCGCAATGCGGACCTCGGGACCGGCCCGACCGGGGCTTTGGCGGGTGCCACGCTCGACGGTTTCCCGATCATCTGGACCGATGCGATGCCCGCGCTCTCCTCGGGCGCCGCGGCCAGCCAGGTGTTCGCGGTGTTCGGTGACGCCTCGTACCAATACATCGGTGACCGCATGAGCCCGGAAATCGTGCTCTCGGAGCAGGCGTATTGGACCACGGATGAAATCGGGATCCGCTTCCTGGAGCGGTTCACCGTGAACATGCTGTGCTCGCAGACCGGTTCCGCGATCGCGCTGGCGGGTATTAAGACCGCCGCGAGCTAGTCAATTTTCCGCGGGCCTGTTCCTCCCGCGGATTTCCAAGGGCCGCCCCTCCCGGCATAGGTGGGGCGGCCCCCTTTCGAACTTCCGAACTCCCCAACGCTTCCCCATGAAACGACTCCTCCTTTCCATTCTCTTTCTGTTTAGCTTTTTTCGGGTGCAGTCCGCTGAAGTGACCGACTCTTGGTCGTTGGCGGCCGGGGAAGCCAACGTGCTCGATTGGGGCGCCCGTCGTGATGGGAAGACCGATGACGCACCGGCGATCAACGCCGCCATTGCCTGGGCGTTGCGGCGACCAGGCACAGAGGTGGTAATCCCTCCGGGCAGATACGCGGTCGGCAGCACAATCTATGTGCGCGGGGGAAACATCGCGATCCGTTGTCTCGGCTGGCTGCGCAACATCGACGGTACCAATACCACCGTCTTGGCCATCAGTCCGACCTACAATGATCACAACGGCACCATCCGGGATGGCCTTGGGATTCCTGAGGCCGGGAACGTCAGCATTGATGGCGGTGGAGTCGGGATCATCGATCAGAATTCCCAGCATGCGACGGAGTGGGACTTTGAAAAGCCCGAGGTGACCGGCGCCTTCCATGCCTTTTACGCCTCGGATCTGGCCGGCCTGAATATCCGCAATCTGACCGTGACCAACGGGATCATGTGGGGGCTTGCGGTCGAACTTTGCCAAAACGTCAGTATTACGTCGTGCCGGGTCTACAATGGATTTTGCAACAATCGCCGCGTGGCCGGCGTCCGGAAATACCTGGGCGGCCAGGACGGCATCCATGCGACCGACTGCCGGGAGGTACGGATCATCGGTAATTACAGCGAGGCCGGAGATGACGCGATCGTGGTCAGTTCCTTGCGTGCCTTCGCCGCCAACAGTCTGATCGCCAACAATACCTGTTGGACGAAAGTTTTCGCCACGGAAGCCGACGGTGTGACGCTGAATCCGAACTCGAACTCCGGCCGCTTTGCGCTGGCCATCTATTGCCAGGCGGTTCGAGGGAACGCCGGACTGACCAATGTGGTCGTCAGTGGCAATGTCGTTCCGGGTGGGGCCGGCCTTTTTGGGATCTATGACACGGGCGTTGCGCATGTGGGCACGGTCGATGGCGTCCGGTTCACCGGGAACGCCTGGAGCGGGTTGAACTCCCCGGGAAATCCGGCCGTGAAACCGTTCCCAATTGATGCCGGCTGGATCATCCAAGGCGGGAAGAACATCGAGCTGGCGGGAAATTCCTTCGCCGATATCACGCGCTGGGGACGGATCCTTTCAAACGAGGGATCCGCCGCGGGGCGGGTCGTTTGGCGGGGCAATCGATTCTCGCGGTTCGGGATACCCAATCTGGCGATGTTTCCCGATCAGACGCCGTCCGTGCTGTGGCTTTCCGGTGGTGCCACCGAAATGGTGGTGGAGGACAACCTCTTTGAAGATTGCGCCATCGTTCCAATTGAAGTCGGTGCGTCCGGGGATATCCGCCCAGATCAATTTGCGCTGGTAGCGGTAAATCGAAATCGCTTCGTCCAGACCAACAGCCGATTCCGCACCGGCAGTCCAGACGAGGAAGCCGGTTGCCTGGTCAGCTACGGCGCCACTGCGGTGGAGTTCATCGGCAATTCGGTCAGGACCAACTACGGCCCGGCGGTCATCGCGCGTGCATTTCGCTCCGCGAAGATTCGGGATAACGATATCAACGGGCTTGGCACCTCGGAATTCGAAAGCAGTGGGGATGCTTTCCGCCTGATGATTGAGGCCGCTCAATCGGCTACGGAAACCATCATAACCGGAAACGTGGCGACGGATCTGGCCGGTCGCTTTTTGGATGCCCAAAACGTGGGCCGGCTGCTGTTGGCAAACAACACGGTACGGAATGCGTGCCGGAGTCATGGCAATGCGATGGTGGTCGCGATGGTGATCAGGGGACCCAGTCTGGATTCGCCGCCGTTCGTTAATTTTTCGGGTCGGTTCACCGGCAACTGGTTTTCGGCGCCGACGGCCCAAAACCCGCTGTACCTGGACGCCACGGTTTCCACCGCGAATTACACCGGCGCCCGACTGCGCTACGCCGACACCGACGCCCAGGGCAATTACCGTCCGGCGATTACCCAGGCGGCGGCCGGTCTCGTCGAGTTTTCATCCCGCACCCGCTCTGACCTCAATCCTTAAACATTATGGCCACGCTCTGCTCCGTTGATTCCTGCCGCGAACGCCTCGGGATCCCCGACACCAAGGACGACGAATTCCTATTGCGCTGTATCAACTGGGCCGGGGGATACTTCGCCGATTATTGCAATCGCGATTTCGAACGCTTTGCCGGTGCGCTGCAACAGTTCGACGCGGACGCCACGACGATCCTGCTCCGCCGCTATCCCGTCGAGGTGATCACCTCCTTCCAGCTGCAAGACCGCAATGCCTGGGTGGACCTGGACGATCTGGATTGGGTACTGGACTCCGCCTCGGGTGTGCTGCGTTTGGATGGCCCGATTGGGAACGAGAATCAAATTGCCCGCGTGCTGTACACCGGCGGCTACGTGATGCCGGGTGACGAGATCGGGGAAGGTCAGACCGCGTTGCCGGCCCACCTGGAGGCCGCTTGCATTGAACAGGTCGCCGCTTGGTACCAGGCGAAGGATCGGCTTGGGGTGACTTCCATGAGCGCCGGCGGTGGATCGATCACGAACTTTTCGAAGTTGACCCTGTTGCCGATGGTCGAAGAGACCTTGCAGGGATTCAAACGCCTCCGGATGATCTGATCATGAGTGTTCTTTCCAGCTGCCTCGAAAATCTCCGCAACCAACTGCTGCCCCTGTTGGAAGACGGTTCCTTCCGGGAGGTGGAAATACGGCTCTCGGTGGCCCACGAATGCAAGGCTGCGCCGGCGCTGCACATCATTCCCGGTGACGAGTCAGCAGCGGAGGAGGACACCTGCGGATACACGAACACCCGCCAGATCCTGCTGAAGGTGATCTTTGGCACGACGCGGGATCCGTTCTGCCGCGCGGCGGAATTGGTGGCGTTTGTTCAAGCAGCGCTGGAAAAGGACGAGACGTTGGGCGGTAAGGCGATTCGCTGCACCTATCGCGGCGAGCAGCCGTTCATTACCGATTCAACCTCACCGCAGGAAGGGACGTTCATTCAGTACGAACTCGTTTACCGCCGTAAGACCGCGAGGCCGGATATTCAGTACTGATTTGGTTGGTCCTTTACGGGGACGGGGGCGGCGCCTATCTCTTCGGCCGTTCTCCCCATTTTCCAGCGGTAAATCCCCGCCCGCTTCGCCCGTGTTCCCCTGAGCTGGTCGCGCTCCGTCCGTCATCCCCGCACCGTGTGCGGCGAAACTGCTGATACGAACTGACGATCATGAGCGCACGCACGAATATCCTTCTTCTCTATGCCGCCATCGAGCCCTCGCCTGGCGTGGACGCAATTGATGGTGACCTGTCCGGCCGCAAACCTCTGTTTGCGCTGAATCCGGTCGTCTACGGCGCCGAGGCCGACGAGATTCAGCGGCCGGTGACCGACGGCCAGACCATGAATCTGGCGTCCATCCTGAAGCTGCAACGCGGGCGAATCTCGTTCACCTGCGAGCTGCGCGGGAACGGTGTCGACGGCGCGCCGGATGACGTGGCGGTGGGTACGGCCGGGAACGAACCCGAAACGCACCCGTTGCTCCTCGCCTGCGATCTGGCAGTCAACTACACGCCCGAAAGCGAGGAAGGGGCCCGCAATGGCTACATCAGCTACACGCCCGCACCGTTCCTGCCGGACCAGGGCGCCACGCTGACGATCTATTACTTCTACGCCGGGAAACTGCACATCCTCACGGGCTGCAAGGGCAAGGTGACCTTCAACGCATCCGTGGGTGATTTCATCCGCGCCAACTTCGAGTTCCAAGGCGGCTACATCCCCGTGACGGATGCCACACTCCCAACGGTAACCACGGCCGATTTTTCGCTGATTGTTCCCCCGGTCTGGGGTATCGGAAATCCGTCTGCGTTCACCGTGAACGCCGCCACGGTTTGCATCTCCGCCTTCCAGTGCGCGATCGACAACAGCGTCGCCATGCGGCACTGCCCGAACGCCGCCAAGGGGTTTTACGGTTTCGTGGTCAGTGACCGGAAAATTACCGGCACCATGGACCCCGAGGATGGCACCGAGGCGTCCCGTCCGGACTGGGAAAATTGGAATTCTCAGAATCCCCTCGGCATCTCGTGCGTCGCTGGTACGACCACCGGAAACATCGTGGAGGTCTACATGGCCGCCCAGATCCGCAACCTCAGCTACGGCGATCGTGCTGGGTTGGTCATCAAGCAGGCGACCTTGTCGGCTATGCGGCTGACTCCGGGATCGCCAGACGCTGACACGTTCTTCCTGAAGTTCTCCTGAACTGATTCCCGGTCCCCAAAAACCATCCCATTATGCCTGAATCCTCGACGCCGCCGGCAGCGCCCGGCACTGACGTTGCAACGCAATTTCCCGTGGGCTGCAAAGTGGCCTACCGCGGGGGCAAACCCCGCGGCGAAGTGAAGGCCCATGAGCCCCTCGGAATCCGGGTGGAATGGCAGCATCACCCGGCCGTTGGCCAATCCACTACAACGTCCGGGCATTACAAGGCGACGGACCTCACCCTGGTACCCGCGACGCGGCCCTGATCATTTCGCATGAAGATTACCGCTCAGCATATCACGGCCGGCCAGATCACCCACCCCGTGCGGGTGATCGATGGCAGCACGCTCCATGTGGTGTGCCGATTCTTGCCTTGGAAGGAGCAGCTTCGAGTTGCCCAACAGTACGCAGACGGACCCAAAGCGGGGGACGTTGAGCCGCTCATGGATGCTGTCTGCGGCCCGCGGGACTTCACTGGGTGCAACGTGACGGACATGCACGCGCTTCAAAATCTCGTGACTCAGATCGTGTTTGGGTATGCCGACCCAAACGCGGAGAGGGAGAACGCCCCGAAGGCGTCGCTCCCGCCCCCATCCCCAGCTGGGACGACCAATGGAGCAACTCCGGACTCCTCGAACTCCGCGCCGTCCGGTGCGGGTACGCCGAAGCGCGGGAGTGGTCCCTCCAAAGGCTCAACCAGTTCGACCGACTCCTGATGCGGGAGGAAGCCAGGCAACAAATTGACCTGACCATGATCGCTCGGGCCGCCCAAGCCGAAGGGGAGCAGGTAAAGCAGTTCCTTTGGTCGCTGGAGGATCGAGTCAAAGGGGTGCCAGAGCGCACCGTCGGGAAATCACAAATCCCCCGATCCCCGGAAGAACTCAAAGCGGCAATTGGAATATGAGCGACTTAAAAACGCGGGTCGAAATCGCCGTTGAAAAAACGGGAACCGGGGCGCAACAGGTCACCAAGGAACTTGGTGACCTGAAAGCCCAGGCCGCCGCTGTCACGGAGTCGGTGGAGAAGCTCAAGGCCGCGGTCGTGGGTGCTTTCATCGGGAATGAGATCGCGTCTTTCGTCAAAGAGTCCGTGGCCGCGTTCGCGGAGAGTGAGGAATCAGCAAATCGGTTGGCGGGTGTCCTCCGGGCCCGCGGCAAGTACACGACGGAATACGCCGACCAACTCAAGGCGCTTTCCGAATCGCTGCGGGACGTGACGGTGAATGGGGATGAGGCGATCCTCAACGTCGAGGCCCAGCTGATATCGTTCGGGGCCACCAAAGACGAGATCAAAACCCTCACCGAGGCGGTGCTCGATCTGTCCTCCGGTCTCCGGGTCGATCTGGCAACGGCGGCGAACATGGTTGGCCGGGCCATTACTGGCGAAGTCGGAATCTTCAGCCGTTATGGTTTCTCGATCGATGAAGCCGCCAGCAACGCCAAGAAACTCGAATCGGTGCTGGGTCAAATTCAGACCCGGTTCGGCGGCTTGGCCCGCGGTGATACCGAGACTTTCACCGGTCAGCTGAAGATGCTGAAAGAGGCCTGGGGTGACTTCAAAGAGGACATCGGATCAACGATCGTTCCGGCGCTCATTCCGGTCCTCAAACAGCTGCGGGATCTGATCAAGGAATTGAAGGTTCCGGATGGTCCAAAAACCTCTGGCATCAGCTCCTACAACGATGCCCAATCCAAGTTGGATGCGGAGCGGTTGGACAAGTTGTTGCAGGCGGAGCTGAAAATTGAGAAGAGCGTTGAACGCCAACGGCAAATCCGCGCGGCCCTCAAAGAGTTGATCGCTTCCCAGGCGGATCAGGGCATCCGGGAGGGGCGGATGCTGAAGGACGACGAATTTGATGCGGCCCGGCTCCGACGCGCCAGCGCCGTCACCGCGGGCGTTCAATTACTCCAACGCCGTCCCGAGGCTGTTGCGGCTCCAGAAGTGACCGCGCCCAGCCCGGAGCAGCTCAAAGCGGTCTCGGATCTCGCCCGCCTTCAGGCAAAGATGGAGATTGATATCCTTGACGGGTACGAGAAGGAACGGGCGGTCATCGATGCGAACTTCGAAGAGCGGAAAGCGCAGATCGAGAAACTGACCGAACTGGGCAAGGTCGACGCCGACACGCGCGACCGGATGATCGTCATCAACAACCAGGTGCGAGATTCGGAGAATGCGATCGTCCAGGCGAAAGAGGAGCAGGTCGAGCAACAGAAGCGGCTGGCGTGGCAAGCCGAGCATTTGCGGGCGATGGAGGAGGCCGACGCGACCCGGAAGCAAGAGCTGAACGCCGAACTGGCCGACTTTGAGCGAAACCTGCAAATCACCACGACCTACTCCGCCGACAAACGGATGGTGCAGGCGAAGCGGGAATACGAGGTCCGGATCAGTCTCTATCAAGACTTGGTCGCCCAGGGCAAGATGACCGAGGAGGAACTGGTCGAGTTCCGGAAGGAAGCCTCCTACAAAATCCAGGAAGCCGCCGCCCAGGAACATGCCGAGGTGGTGAAGAAGCTGCGGGAGCAAAGCGAGGAGTACAAACGCCTGGGCGAGTCGATCAAGACCAACTTCGCCGGATCGATGTCCCACGCGATCGTGACGATGGTCACGGACTGGAAGAATGCCGGGGCAGCGTTCAAGGAGTTTGCCTCCTCATTCCTGAAACAGGTCGCGGAGATGATCCTGCAACTGCTCATCCTGCGCGCCCTCCGGGCCGCGTTTGGGTTCGCTGGCGGTGGCACCAGCACCGTCGGGGAGTCCGGCCAATCTGCGTTTCCGGCTGCCAACGGTGGGGTATTCCCGCGCATGATGGCATCCGGGGGCGTCAACGGTGCCTTTGATCTGGATTCGGCCACCTATTTCCCCCGGCACAACGTCGTCGCGGGCGAGGCCGGCCGCGAAACGCTGGCGGTGTTGAGCAAGCCGCGGTCGACGAACTTTGGTGGCGTTCCGGCAGTCTCGGGTCGGGCGGGTAGCAGTGACGTTAGCCTGGTCAGCACTGCCGGCCTTTCCGCCCTGGCTGGCGGGAGCGGTGGCCGGATCATGATCGATATTTCGTTGGATCAATCCCTCCGGGCGGAGATTGCCAACCAGGCGGCCGACATTGCGGTCACCCGCATTGATCAACGGTTGACCGAGGATTCCCAGACCAGTCGGCGAGTCCGAAGCCTTGCGCGCGCGTGAAAATCATCATCAAAACGGATGGCATTGCGGCGGTCGCTGGCGAGATCCAGGCACTCAATGCGCAACTGTTGCCGAAGGCGTCCATGGGCCTTGCACGTGGATTGCAACAGGCCGTTTCGATCGCCCAGACCAAATTCCTCTCCGGGCCCCGCCCGCAACGACTCGACAAGGTCACCGGGCGGCTGCTGAACTCGATCACCCATCGGGTAGTGGCGACTGAAACGGGATTGCTGGGCATGATCGGAACCAACATCCCGTATGCGGCCTATCACGAGCTGGGATTCAAGGGAACGGTCAACGTCAAGGCACACACCCGTTCGGTTTCGGAACTCCACGAAGGCCGGGTGGTGGATACCCGGCGGCCAATCCGTGATCGCGCCGGCCGGTTCATCGCATACAAAGAAACCCGGACCCAGAGCGCGGAGCGCAATGGCACCATCAGCGTCTCCCAGCAGGTCCGGGCCCACACGCGGACCGTGAATTACGCGGGCCGGCCGTTCTTGCGGCCGGCGCTGATTGAGACTTTGCCGCTGATTGTCCGGCAGATCCGGGAGGCTGTGGCGACGCCTTGAACACCCCTTTGATCAATAAATCTATGCCCGCTGAAATGTCTTCTTCCGCCTCGCACGCCGTACGGCATGCCGAGCAAATTGCACGAGTGGCGCACGCCAAACAATTCCGCCGCGACGGCGTGACGCCCTACATCACCCACCCGGCGGCCGTCGTGCAGAAATTGGCGCAGGAAACTGACGAGGTGAAATCCGTAGCCTGGCTGCATGATGTTCTAGAGGACACCCAATATACTGCCGACGACCTGCGCCGCTCTGGAGTCGACGAGAAGGTGGTGGATGCCGTGGTTCGGCTCACACACATCAAAGACCAGTCCTACTGGTCTTACCTCAAAGGGGTTCGGGAAAACGAACTATCCCGGAAGGTAAAAGTGGCGGACATGCTCCACAATCTGAGCGACTCGCCAACTCGGAACCAAATCAAGAAATATGCGCGGGGGCTGCTGGTGCTCCTCGCTAAATCCAAATGACCACGCTCACCAGCACCGTCTCCGATCACGCCGCCGCATCGATGTCCGGTTGGACAGAGATCGTCGACATCTATTTGCCGGAAACCATCACCACACCCTGGGGCACGCTCGCCATTCTCCGGGTGGCCAGTTATCCGGTCGAAGTGAAGTTTTTCGCGCCCGGTCTCGCGCCTGAACCCACGGGGACCCGGAACAGCGCCGCCGTCTACAAGTCTTGGCCGATGAAGCGCGGCCCGGTCGCCAACAGCAGCGGCGAGTTCAACGACACCTTCACGATCAGCGGATCCAACGTCAGCGGAGAGTGGGCGGCCATGTTGACCGACGTCGATTGGCGCCGCGCCCGGATGATGATTCGCAAGGTGCCCATTCAAGCGCCGGCGGTGCTGACCCACAATGATGCCGTGATCTTGTTCACCGGGTTTGTTCGCAGCGCCCGGATCAGCCTGGAAGCGGTGACCTTGTCCGTCTCTTCGGATATCGGGTCGTTTCAACAAACCTTTCCGTCGGCGACCTTCCACCCCAGCTGCCGGTTCCGTTACGGCGATGATTTTTGCGGCACGATCAAGTGGAGTCCGGCGAACTATAAACCGGAGCTGACCTGCACCAGCGGATCGGATCGCCTGGCGTTGTGGGCCAGCCTGACCGAGGACGCCGGGACGGAGGCATCATTTGGAACGGATCTGGTAAATGCCCTCGCGGACTCGGCAATCACCACCAGCACCGCCCTGAGCGGTTTTGAAGGATACAAGGTCAAGTCTTCATCCACTGACTCGGAATGGTTCTCCGCGGATTTTTCCGGAGCCAACGCCGCGCGGTGGGGGATTCTGACCCAAGGTTACTGGATCATCCCCGATTCCCAGCACGGTCTCGCCAATGCGGCGCTGGAACCGTACATCAGTTTCGACTTCGGCACGGCCAAGACGCCCCGGTTGTGGCGCGTGAAAGGGGTTCCGGGACTTGGTCGGGAGGCGTTGTGTCGGCTGCTGCTGCTCTTCGGATCCTCGAATGGGACGACGTGGAATCACGTGTCGTATTTCGAGCACCCCGCGGAGCAGTACAAGATGTTCGACTGGAATGTGCCCAACGCGACGGCGTACCGGTATTGGCGCATCTGCATGCGCACCCGGTGGGCCACCGGGAAACTGGCGCCGGTCCTGAAAACCGTTGAGGCCTACGAGAACGGCCGCAACTACTGGCGCGGGGGTCGAATCACCTTCGCCGCGGACACACCCACCGCGGCGCTCCGCGGGATCTCCCGGACGGTATCCGCCAGCTACTACCACACTCTCCAGTTGGATCGCCCGTTGCCGGCAACTCCCGTGGTGGGATCCGACAAATTCTCGTTGCAACGCGGTTGCACGAACTCATGGAACCACTGCTGCGAGCACGGCAATTGGGCGAACCACGGCGGCTGGCCGGATGCCCTCGGGACCGAGTTGGCGGCGGATGCATCCGGCAACACGCAGGACGCGTCGGTGGGTGGCTTTGCTGGTGCTCCTCTTCAACGACACATCTCCTAACTATGCCTACAAAAATCATGATGGGGCCGACGCATTCGGCCATTGCGGTCACTCCCGACTGTGTTCTGGCCTGTCACCACGCCACGAACTTTTTCACCACAGCGTCGATCCTGAATCTGGATGGAACGCCTTGGATAACTGGGTGGAAAAGGGAAGTGTGGGGCCCGACCAATATTCGCGACGTCCGCGCGTGCGACTTCAACTTTGTGGTGAAGCGGGAGGTGGATGACATCGACTACTGTTTGCCGCTTTTTCCCATCCCAACGGAATGCCTCACCCAACTCCATATCGCCGCCGCGGGCGACAATGTCGTGGTGGAATCGGTTCGGTTGAATCAGCAGGTTTCAGCCAAACTGGAAGGCATTTATGGCAGTCGGGTCGTCTGCGATTTTCCGGCGGTTGCCGGTGATAGTGGATCGCTTGTTTGGTCGACGACCGTGCCGCGACGTTTTGTGGGGTTCATCGTCGCCGGGAAAGATGGGAAGTCGTCCATTGCGATTCCGGATATTGCCCAAATTGCTGTGGTGATGCCCAGGCCATCCGCGGCCCCGTTGGCGCCGAACTCTGTGATGCCGACGCCCACGGTACCGGCTCCGGCGGCTCCGGCGGCTCCGACCCCGGCACCGGCTCCGGCACCGGCTCCGGCACCGGCTCCGGCACCGGCTCCGGCTCCGGCTCCGGTCGTCCCGGCTCCGGTCGTCCCGGCTCCGGTCGTCCCGGCTCCGGTCGTCCCGGCTCCGGTGGCGGACAGGGCCTTGGCCGTCCGCAACGCCGGCGAAGCACTCGCCATGGCAATTGCCGAATGCACGGATGGCCGGGCAAAATCCATGGCTTTGACCCAGTTGGAAATCGCGCTGTTGATCGTCGGGAACGCGATCGCGCCGGCGCCAACGCTGATTGCCCCCCAATGATCGAAAACCTGCTGAAGATGCGGTGGGAACCAGGCGGCCGTGGGCCGGTTGGAATCGATTGCGTCGGCATGGTGCTGGCCTACGCGGCGCTCCGTGGAATCGATCTCCCACCGATCGGGACCACCGACAAACGGTCCCAAACGGCAACGTGGTTGCGGTCGCTCTGCAAGCCCATTGCGGGGCCGCTGAAGGACCACCCCGACTGCGTCCTATTCTTCGAACGAAACGGGGTTCCCAGCCACGTGGGCGTCGTGCTGCCCAATGGGAAGTTCCTGCATTGCATCTACGGCGGGCCCCGGTGCGACAACGACCTTCGCTTGGCTGAACGCGTTGGCCTGAATCTGATCGGTGGGATCCCGTTGAGCGAGACGACGACGCTGATCGAGGCGCTCAAGAGTGAGGGACTGGGTGATCCGATCACCTGGGTGGTGATCATTGTGGCCGTGGTCTCCATGGCGCTGTCCGTCGCATTGATGCCTGGCGCTCCCCGGTTTGGCGCGCAAAACGGCCGCTACGGGTACGACGCTTTGATCACCCAAAACCGTGGGGATCTGACCATTCCCACCCTGCTCGGGACGGTGACGCTGGCCGGCAATTCGCCGTTTACGGAGCCTTCGGACAAGCTGGCCGCGGTGACGGCCGCCAGCGGTCAGAAAGCGACCAGGATCGTCGTGTTTGGCCAAGGCCCGTATCAATCGGTTGGCACGGAGACCTACGAGTTTCGCATCAATGGGCTGAGCTACGATGCATCCTATTGGTGGTCCGGCGGTGGCAACACCGGCATCTACCTTGATCCGGTGCAGGTCAAAAGCGAGGCCATCGATGGTAGCATTGACGGCGGCAGCAACCGGCCAAGCGTCACGATCTACCCCGGCACGTACGCACTGGATGTCCCCGTGGATGTACGGGCGCAGTACGTCCGCGACATGCCGATTTGGGGATTCAACGGGTGCGCCTACGCGGTCTTTCGGATGGTCGATTCCGCCAAGTACGCGAACTTCAATCTGCTGGCCCGTTGCAAGGGGGGTAAAACCCGGAGCTTCGACGCAGACGGCTGGGTGATCGACACCGAAACATCGGAGCCCGCCGCCGACGGTACTCGGCGCTACAAGATGTCCCGCTCGGATATCAAAGAGATCACGTTTTTGGCCTACGGGATCAACACGTGGTCAGAGATGGGACCGACCAATCAGACCGGCCGGGTTTATGTGCTGAATCGCACGAAAGGCATTCTCACGTTCCCTGACATTGCGCCAACCGGGGGCGGAACTTGGACGGTCATTTTCACGTTCTTCAACCGGTACGATTGGTCGAATCCTGCCAACCACATTCTGTCGTTGTTGGCCGAACCTGGTCGGGGGCTTGGCCTCGACGAAAGCCGGATCGATTTTACGAGTTTTGAGGCGGCACGCGCCTACTACGCAGAAGACGTGACCACGCCCACTTCGGCGGGTTTGGTGACCGGTCCCCGATTCACGACCAACTACCTCTTGGATCAGAAGCGGCCGGTCGTCGAGCACCTGCGGGAACTGCTCAATGCGTGCCGCTCGATTATTCTGCGGACCAACGGGAAGATCAAGCTGAAGCCACTGAAGCCAACGGACACCAGCGTTTTCAGTTTCGACGGGAGCAACATTTTGGAGGGGAGTTTCACCAGCGAATTGCTCGATCAGTCTGCCCGATCCAACGAAATCAAGCTGCAATACCACTCCGCGCTGGCGTTCAATGGCGAGGATACGGTGATGGTGGGCGATCGGGCCGATCAGGATTCGCGGGCGCTCCGTGGTGGCGAAGGGGTTCGCTCCGAAGCCCTCAAATATTCGGCGGTCGACACGGAGGCGCAGGCGGTCCGGTTGGCCTGGGCCGGACTGTCCTCGGAAATCGACACCAATTGGGCCGTCCAATTCACGGCGTCGTTGAAAGGCATTGCCCTGGAACCTGGCGACGTGATCGACGTCACCCATCCCAGCCAGCCCCGGTGGGCCGGGAAACTTTTCCGGATCGATGACATCACCATGGACGACATGGACCGGATCGTGATCAAAGCCTCCGAATTCCTCTCCGCATGAGCGACTACATCTATCCATTGGCCCTGATCGGGGGCGAGTTCTCCGTCGAAAACTATTCCCGCGTGCTCACGGATACCTACGAATCGGGCACGGAGAGCCGTCGGGCCATGTGGCCGGCCAACCACCTACGCCGGCAATTCGCGATCAACCACGGAGGGCTGACCGACGCCGAAATGGCAACGCTGATGGAATTCCACGGCGATCGGACGGCGGCCAAGGATGATTTCTGGTTCCGCGACTCGATCCACCGCACCGGCAACCACAAAGTCCGCTTCGGGGACGGATTCCGGCCCGTGATCAGCCGGATGAATCGGGCGATCGAGGTCAAGCTCACCGAAACCAGTTCCCGCCGGGCTCTTCCGAGCCTGTCCGAGGTCACGGCGGCGGCCTCCGGGGTGGCGCCCACGCTCTGGCTCGATGCAAACCGGGAATCCGTGGTCACCCACATGGGCGCCGAGACCTACGAAAAAGGCCCATGGGACGTCGTCAGCCGGCGGCGAAGCGGCACATGGACCGGCACCGGCGCCCGGTTCACGGGCCTCACGGAAGCGTATTCGCGCTACGCATTCACCGGGAGCACTGGAAACGCCTTGGGCCCGATTCCACCCGGCTGGTCCGGCCGCCGGAGCACCTTGTTTGTGATCGCTCGGGCTGACGAAACCTACAGTCACCAGATCGTGTTTGGGCTGGGTCGAGGAGGTGGCTACCACGGCGTCGGATTGTGTCTTTTCTCGGGGAATGAATGGGGCCCGTGGCTTGGATCCAGCACGACGCACATCACCTGTCGGCGGGGCAACACGCCCGCGAATGTCTGGCATTCTTTTCTGGTCCACTACAACACCGACGGCGGCAACGTGGCTCTCTTTGCGGATGGTGCCGCGTCCGGCCTTGCCTTCCCCGGCACCTGGGACCGCTCGAATCCGATCGGATACGGCCTAGGCAGCGCCCCCGAAGGCGATTTGCTGTCCACGGTGGACGTCGGCACCGCGATCTTCTTTCCGGACCGCATGGCCGACCCTTACGCCACCGCCGCCCAGCTGCACAACCTGTTCGCCTACCAATACGGCATGGCGACCGTCTGATCGGATTGGACCCTACCTCCTCCAGCCATGGCCAACTTCAATAAAGTCATCTTGATGGGAAACCTCACGCGGGATCCTGAGATCCGCTACACTCCGAAGGGCACAGCCATTGCCCGGCTGAGCCTGGCCGTGAACCGCCGATACACGACCGAAACCGGTGAACCCAGGGAGGAGGTCACATTCGTTGACGTCGACGCCTGGGGTAAACAGGCGGAAGTCATCGCCCAGTATTGTCGCAAGGGGAAACCCCTGATGGTGGAAGGCCGTCTGAAGCTGGACACCTGGGACGACAAGGCGACCGGCCAAAAGCGTTCCCGCCTCGGGGTTGTCCTGGAAGGGTTCCAATTCGTCGGAGGCCGTCGTGAAGATGAAGCCGGGGGAGCTGGCGGCGGGGTTCCGCCAGCCTCCGCCCCGGCTTCCCTGTCGCCCGAAGAGGCCAACGTGGGGTTCTGAATCTATTTGCGGTATGAATCCATCGGAACTGGCGACAGCAGTCGCGCTCAACACGGTCAAAGACCCTGTCCTTGTCATTATGTTCCAGCATCGATTCGCGGCGGACGTGCGGGCTGGTTGGAAGACGCAAACGATCCGGCCAAACGGGAAGCGAGGGCTGCCGAAAATGGGTCAGAAGGTATCCCTGCGGCAATGGTCTGGGCTACCCTACCGCAGCCCCCAACTAACACTCCGCGAGACGCGCCTAAGTCTCGTTCAGCGATTTCGGGCGAACTGGGAGACTGGGCAACTCTGGGTGGACGGTGTTCAGCTGGAGGGTTCGGCCGTCGATAGTTTCGCCCGTGCCGATGGCTTTGCCGACATGGCCGCAATGACCGGCTGGTTTCTAGCAAACCACAAGGAAGCGCAGTTCGATGGCTTTGTGATGCATTGGCCGGCGCCCTGAAGGCGGATTGCAACGCCCTTGCAGCTTGCCGGAAACGCTAACTCTGCCAAGCGAAATCCGGGCCGATAATCTCTAGTTCTTCCAACCCGGTTTTGGGCCTGTCATTTTTTTTGGCGCAATACAATTCGGTCCGGTGAGCTTGAATGACGCCCTTGCAA
>Ga0228698_1000405_pt1 | contig 35069 bp, 45 predicted proteins | sample McNCre117_Aug_MG_FD_178015 | JGI IMG/M metagenome (GOLD analysis project Ga0228698, IMG submission 178015) | Freshwater microbial communities from McNutts Creek, Athens, Georgia, United States - 1-17_Aug_MG | ecosystem: Environmental > Aquatic > Freshwater > Creek | place: USA: Georgia... | reverse complement strand
TGACAACGTGTCGATCACTGTGAAGTTGATCCACCCCATCGCGATGGAAGAAGGCTTGCGCTTCGCTATCCGCGAAGGCGGTAAGACAGTTGGCGCTGGTGTGGTTGCTAAGATCATTGCCTAATCGAGGTATTTAAATGTCCTCGAAGCAAAAAATCCGTATCCGCCTCAAAGCGTTTGACTACAAACTGATTGATCAGTCTGCAGCCGAGATCGTTGACACTGCCAAGCGTACCGGTGCGATTGTTAAAGGTCCAGTGCCTTTGCCAACACGCATGAAGCGTTTTGACATCTTGCGTTCACCGCACGTCAACAAGACCAGCCGTGACCAGCTCGAAATCCGCACCCACCAGCGTTTGATGGACATCGTGGATCCAACTGATAAAACAGTTGATGCCTTGATGAAACTCGATCTGCCAGCGGGCGTGGACGTCGAAATCAAGTTGCAGTAATGCAATTTTGGGGTGGGGCAAAAGCCCATCCCAAGCACCGCGCCAATGGGTAGTTGCTCTTGGCGCGGTTTCGCGATATACTCGCGGGCTCTGTGCAATTTGTGCAGGGATTTATCAACCGTCTTTCACATCAAAACGTAACTGCCAATTGAAGTGGTTGCGGTGGAAGTTTTGGAGAAAACAATGAGTCAAAGCATCCGTTTGGGATTGCTGGGCCGCAAGGTGGGCATGATGCGTCTGTTCACTGATGATGGGGATGCAATCCCTGTCACGGTGTTGGATGTGTCCAACAACCGCGTGACCCAAGTGAAAACCCAGGAAAACGACGGCTATGTGGCCTTGCAGGTCACATTCGGCGCACGCAAGGCATCTCGCGTGACCAAGCCTATGGCTGGACACCTTGCGAAAGCAGGCGTCGAAGCCGGTGAAATCATCAAAGAATTCCACGTGACTGCTGACGTTGCAGCTAAGTACGCCGCTGGCGCTACTGTGCCTGTGGCGGATGTGTTTGCTGTGGGCCAAAAGGTGGACGTGCAAGGCACAACCATCGGTAAAGGCTTTGCTGGCACCATCAAGCGTCATCATTTCAAGTCACAGCGCGCTTCGCACGGTAACAGCCGTTCGCACAACGTGCCTGGCTCTATCGGTATGGCACAAGACCCAGGTCGCGTATTCCCCGGTAAGCGCATGTCTGGCCACTTGGGTGACGACATCGTGACGACACAAAACCTCGACGTGATTCGCATCGACGAAGCTCGCCAACTGTTGTTGATCAAAGGCGCTGTGCCTGGTTCAGCCGGTGGCTTCGTGACTGTGCATCCCGCCGTCAAAGCTAAAGGAGCGAACTGATGCAAGTCGAACTCCTGAACGACCAAGGTCAAGCTGCGTCTAAATACGACGCGCCAGAAACTGTGTTCGGTCGTGAATACAACGAAGATCTGGTTCACCAGATTGTGGTCGCTTACCAAGCTAACGCGCGTCAAGGCACTCGTGCCCAAAAAGACCGTGAGCAAGTTAAGCACTCCACGAAGAAGCCGTTCAAGCAAAAAGGCACCGGCCGCGCTCGCGCTGGTATGACGTCATCGCCTCTGTGGCGTGGCGGCGGTCGCATTTTCCCGAACATGCCTAACGAGAACTTCACACAGAAGATCAATAAGAAGATGTACCGTGCTGGTATGGCTTCTATCTTCTCTCAACTGGCCCGCGAAGGCCGCTTGGCTGTGGTTGAGTCTCTGACGGTTGACGCTCCAAAAACCAAACTGTTGGCAGCTAAATTCAAGGCGATGAACCTTGAGTCTGTGTTGGTGATCGCTGATGAAGTTGATGACAACTTGTACTTGGCTTCACGCAACTTGCCAAACGTGTTGGTGGTTGAGCCTCGCTATGCCGATCCATTGTCATTGGTGCACTACCGTAAAGTGCTCGTGACTAAGGGCGCCATGGACAAACTTAAGGAGATGTTCGCATGAGCGCACACAAGTTTGACGAAGGTCGTTTGATGCAGTTGTTGGTTTCTCCTGTTGTGTCCGAAAAGGCCACCATGGTTGCAGAAAAGCACAACGTCGTCACATTCAAGGTGCTGCAAAACGCTACTAAACCAGAAATCAAGGCCGCTGTGGAATTGATGTTCAAGGTTGAAGTTCAAGGCGTTAATGTGGTGAACACAAAAGGCAAAACCAAGCGTTTTGGTAAGTCCATTGGCCGTCGCGACAACGTTCGCAAGGCTTATGTGACCCTGAAACCTGGTCAAGAGCTGAACATCTCTGGGGAGGCCGCTTAATCATGGCAGTCATCAAGATGAAACCTACGTCGCCCGGTCAACGTGGCGTCGTTAAAGTTACCCGTGATCACCTTCACAAAGGTGAGCCTTACGCCCCGTTGCTGGAACCCCAGCATCAAAAATCGGGCCGTAACAACAACGGTCACATCACTACCCGTCACAAGGGCGGTGGTCACAAGCATCACTACCGCGTCGTGGATTTCAAGCGTAACAAAGACGCTATCCCCGCGAAAGTGGAACGCATTGAATACGATCCAAACCGTACAGCACACATCGCTTTGGTGTGTTACGCAGACGGTGAGCGTCGTTACATCATTGCGCCACGTGGTTTGGAAGTTGGCGCGTCGTTGCTCAGCGGTTCGGAAGCTCCGATCCGTGCGGGTAACACATTGCCAATTCGTAACATTCCAGTGGGTTCGACCATTCACTGTATCGAGTTGAAGCCAGGTGCTGGTGCGCAAATCGCGCGTTCAGCCGGTACATCGGCCACTTTGTTGGCTCGTGAAGGCACTTACGCTCAAGTGCGTATGCGCTCAGGTGAAGTTCGCAAGATCCATATCGAATGCCGCGCCACCATTGGTGAAGTTGCAAACGAAGAACACAGCCTCCGCCAATTGGGTAAAGCTGGTGTCAAGCGCTGGATGGGTATTCGCCCAACCGTGCGTGGCGTCGCAATGAACCCAGTGGATCACCCACACGGTGGTGGTGAGGGTCGCACCGGTGAAGGCCGTCATGCAGTTGACCCATGGGGTAACCTGACAAAAGGCTACCGTACCCGTAACAACAAACGCACACAAGTCATGATTGTGTCGCGTCGTAAAAAGTAAGGGGTAACAAATGACTCGCTCTCTCAAAAAGGGTCCGTTTGTTGACCATCATTTGGTTGCCAAGGTCGACAAGGCCATCGCAACTAAAGATAAAAAGCCAGTGAAAACTTGGTCACGTCGTTCCATGATCTTGCCCGATTTCATCGGCCTGACCATTGCTGTGCACAACGGCAAACAACACGTGCCTGTTTACATCACTGACCAAATGGTGGGTCACAAGTTGGGCGAATTCGCTCTGACTCGTACCTTCAAAGGTCACCCCGCGGACAAAAAAGTCCAGAAGAAATAAGGAAAGACCATGGAAACACGTGCAGTCCTTAGGGGCGTCCGTTTGTCGGTCGACAAAGGCCGTTTGGTCGCGGACATGATCCGCGGCAAAAAAGTTGACCAGGCTCTGAACATCTTGACATTCACGCAGAAAAAAGCTGCTGGCATCGTCAAGAAGGTTTTGGAATCTGCGATTGCTAACGCTGAACACAACGACGGTGCTGACATCGACGAGTTGAAGGTGAAAACCATCTACGTCGAAAAAGGTGCCACGCTTAAGCGTTTCACTGCCCGCGCCAAAGGCCGCGGTAACAGTATCAGCAAGCCTACCTGCCACGTTTACGTGACAGTCGGTAACTGAAAGGTATAGGAAGATATGGGACAAAAAATCCACCCCACAGGCTTTCGCCTTGCAGTGAGCCGCAACTGGGCTAGCCGTTGGTACGCAAGCAACAATGACTTCGCTGGCATGCTGGCCGAAGACATCAAAGTTCGTGAATACCTGAAGGCCAAGCTGAAAAACGCTTCTGTTTCTCGCGTTCTGATCGAGCGTCCCGCTAAAAGCGCACGCATCACCATTTTCTCGGCTCGTCCAGGCGTGGTGATCGGCAAAAAAGGCGAAGACATCGAGAACTTGAAGAAAGAACTCGCAGCGCGTTTGGGCGTGCCAGTCGCAGTCAACATCGAAGAAGTGCGTAAGCCTGAAATCGATGCTCAACTGATCGCTGACAGCATTACTCAACAGCTCGAAAAACGCATCATGTTCCGCCGCGCTATGAAGCGCGCTATGCAAAACGCCATGCGTCTGGGTGCTCAAGGCATCAAGATCATGTCGGCAGGTCGTTTGAACGGCATTGAGATCGCACGTACCGAGTGGTACCGTGAAGGTCGCGTGCCACTTCACACCCTGCGTGCAGACATCGATTACGCAACTTCTGAAGCGAAAACCACTTACGGCATCATTGGTGTAAAAGTGTGGGTTTACAAAGGCGATACCTTGGGTCGTAACGACCTGCCGGCCGTCGTTGAGCCACGTGCTGAAGAAGAGCGTCGTCCTCGCGGTCCTCGCCGTGACGCACGCCCAGCTGGCGATCGCCCAGCTCGCGGTGCACGTCGCCCAGCAGGATCCAATGCCGCACCAACAGATGGCAGCGATAAACCCGCTGAAGCCGCTGGTGCCCCTACAACTGCCGTCAAGCGCGTCCGCAAGGTTGCCGCGCCCGCATCCACTGGCACGGCTGCGGACGGAACAGGAGAATAAGCATGCTGCAACCAGCACGCCGTAAATACCGCAAAGAGCAAAAAGGCCGCAACACCGGTATCGCAACACGTGGTAACACCGTTGCGTTTGGTGACTTCGGTCTGAAATCCACCGATCGCGGCCGTTTGACGGCCCGCCAGATCGAGTCCGCACGTCGTGCGATCTCCCGTCACGTCAAACGTGGCGGCCGTATCTGGATTCGCGTGTTCCCTGACAAACCGATCTCTCAAAAGCCTGCTGAAGTGCGTATGGGTAACGGTAAAGGTAACCCCGAGTACTACGTGGCAGAGATCCAACCCGGCAAGGTCCTCTACGAAATCGTAGGCGTCCCTGAAGAGTTGGCCCGTGAAGCATTCCGTCTGGCCGCTGCAAAGCTGCCCTTGCGCACCACGTTCGTGGCACGCATGATCGGCCAGTAATCAGGAGAAATAAGAAATGAAAGCTGCTGAACTGCGCCAAAAAGACGTTGCCGGCCTCGAAGCTGAAGTCAAAGAGTTGCAAAAAGCTCACTTTGGCTTGCGCATGCAAAAGGGTACGCAACAACTCAACAACACGTCACAACTGCGTTCTACACGTCGCAGTATTGCCCGTGCGAAAACCATTCTTGCTGAAAAGCAAGCCGCCAAGTAAGGAGTGAACATGACGGACGCTAAGAAATCCCTCAAACGCACCTTGATTGGCAAGGTGGTTAGCGACAAGCGCGCTAAAACTGTGACTGTGCTCGTGGAGCGTCGTGTGAAACACGCCCTCTACGGCAAGATCGTGGCTAAGTCTTCCAAGTACCACGCTCATGACGAATCGGGTGCATACCACCTGGGCGACGTGATCGAGATCACGGAAAGCAAGCCAATTTCGAAAACCAAAAACTGGGTGGTGACCCGTTTGGTTGAGAAAGCCGCTGCGGTTTAAATACCAAAGAGCTTCGGCTCTGCAAGGCTAAAGAAAACGACCCACAATGTGGGTCGTTTTTCATTTGTAACGTCAATCATTAGGAGACACCATGATCAAAGTCGGAGATACCCTGCCACACACCACGTTGATGGAATATTCAGAGGTCGAAGGCGAGGGCTGCAGCATCGGACCTAACGCAGTTGATGTGGCTAAAGCGACAGCAGGTAAAACCATTGCTTTGTTTGCACTGCCTGGCGCATTCACTCCCACCTGTTCTGCTAAGCACGTACCAGGTTATGTGGAGAAGTTTGAACAATTCAAAGCCGCTGGCGTGGATGAAATTTGGTGCGTCAGCGTGAACGATGCGTTCGTGATGGGCGCGTGGGCACGCGATCAAAACACCAATGGCAAAGTGCGCATGCTGGCTGACGGCAGTGCCGATTTCGCAAAGGCTACGGGCTTGACGTTAGACCTAGAAGCGCGAGGCATGGGTTTGCGTAGCAACCGTTATTCCATGTTGGTGAAAGATGGCAAGGTGGTCAGCCTGAACGTTGAAGGGCCAGGCAAGTTCGAAGTGAGCGATGCCGACACCTTGTTGGCGCAAGCGAAAGCTTAAGACGAACGCTAAGTCATCAAAAAGCCGCGCTCAAGAGCGCGGCTTTTTTGTGTCAAAGACATCAAACCATATTGACCAAACGGTACACGGCATATGCCGATGCACACAAGATGCTGAGTGCAAACAAGCGTGATGTGAAGGTGTCACGTGAGTCATGCGTGTCGTTCGGCAGCACTTTGTCTCCGTGCAGCATAGGAGAAATCAAGTCTTCGTTTTTGAAGCGCTTGTAGTACAGCACCGTGCCCACGTGCAAAGTAATGAAGACAAGCAAAAGCACTTTGCCAATGTCACCGTGATACTCAGTGGCGAACACCACCCATTGACTCGGAACCAATGCAACCCAAGGCCCCGTGTTGGTGATTTCATCATCGCTCATGAAACCGCTGACAACTTGCACCAGCAATAAGAAGAGCATGACCAAAACGGACAGCGCACCCAATGGGTTGTGACTGACGAAATGCGTGGGTTGCTTGTTGCGCAACGAGTGCACGTAAGCCATCAAATGAGCGGGTGTGGGTACGAAATTCACAAAACGTGACCAATGACCACCCACAAGACCCCAAGCAAGGCGAAAGAAAACCAATGTGAGGACAGCGTAGCCAAGCCAAAAATGAAACCGCATGGCGTCATCGCCAACTTCGCCTGTGACGATGAGTCCAACAACTGACAAAATTAAAAAAACGTGAAAGAGACGCGTGGGTAAATCCCAAATGCGAATACGTTGTGTGGCGTGTGCGTGAGGCATTGGAGCAAATCAAGGATTGAAAACAAAGATACATAAAAGTTCGTAAACTCATGGCATCCTTCGTCGTGCTTATTTTCAACCCTAAAGGAACGTTTCTCATGAAAAAAATCATTCTGTCGTTAGTGGCTATCAGCGCGGCTGTGGCTAGTTTTTCTGCCTCAGCGCAATTCGCCAAGCCAGAAGACGCCATCAAGTACCGCAAGGCAGCGTTGACGGTAACAGCGGCTCACTTTGGACGTCTGGGCGCTATGGCGCAAGGTAAGGCACCTTTTGATGCCAAGTCGGCGACAGAGAATGCGGAAATTGTTGCCAACATGGCCAAGTTGCCTTGGGCTGCATTTGGAGAAGGTACAGATGTGGGTGACACCAAAGCCAAGCCCGAAATTTGGAAACAAAACGCGAAGTTCAAAGAATCGGCCGATAAATTGCAAGCCGAATCGGTGAAGTTGGTTGCAGCCGCTAAAACAGGCAAGGAAGATGCCTTTAAAGCGGCTTTCTCTGCAACAGCTGGTACATGCAAGTCATGTCATGATGACTTCAAAGCGAAATAAGCAGCACAGTTAAACGACACAACCCAACGCGGCTGTGTCAACGCAAACGGGGCACGATCTCAAGGTCTGTGCCCCGTTTGCATAGGCATCAAATGATGTGCTTTTGTCGAAGTTGTTCGACAGCAGCAGTGTTGAGTCGCAACACATCACGTAATACCTCTTCGGTGTGTTGACCAAGCAATGGCGGCGGCAAGTCAGTGCGCACGGGGGTTGCACTTAGCTTCATGGGGCTAGAAACCAATTCCACAGCGTTATTCGCGGGGTGTTGCCAACGGGTCACCATGTTGCGCGCGCGGATGTGCGGATCGTTGAATATCTCGGCCAAATTGTTGATGGCACCACAAGGCACTTTGGCTGCTTCAAGCGCTTGTAACCAGTCTGCTTTGCTTCGTGTGCGCAGCACTTCTTCAAGCATCGGGACGAGCGCAGCACGGTGGCGTACACGATCCGCATTTTTGACAAAACGTGGGTCTGTGCATAAATCTGGTCGCCCTGCGACAGCACAAAACTTCGCGTATTGGCCATCATTGCCAACCGCCAAGATGATGTGATCTTTTGTGCCGTCAGCTGCTGCAGCCACTTCAAACACTTGATAGGGCACGATGTTCTGGTGTGCATTGCCAGCACGCCCCGGTACTTTTCCTTCGTGTTGGCCAGATACCAGATAGTTCGCCCCTAAGTTGGCAAGCATGGCCACTTGTGTGTCAAGCAGGGCCATGTCGATTTGTTGCCCTTGTCCCGTCTTCTCCGCATGGCGGAGTGCAGCAAGAATGGCAACAGTGGCATACATACCTGTGAACAGGTCGGCCACAGCAACGCCTACTTTTTGTGGACTACCCCCCAAATCATCTCGCTCACCCGTGACGCTCATCAAGCCACCGATGCCCTGAATCGCATAGTCATAACCCGCACGTTCGCGGTAAGGACCAGTTTGGCCAAAGCCGGTCACGCTGCAATACACCAGCTTAGGATTGAGTTGCGAGAGCGTGGCGTAGTCCAAACCATAGCGCGCCATGTCGCCGACTTTGAAGTTTTCGATGAAGACATCGCACACACGCACCAGTTGGCGAATCAGCTCTTGCCCTTCGGGGGTGGCAATGTCACAGGTGACTGAACGCTTGTTGCGGTTGGTGCCTAAGTAGTAGGCAGCATCGCGCGTGTCGGCTCCGGTGGTGTCCTTTAAAAAAGGAGGCCCCCACGTACGCGTGTCGTCGCCTGCTTCTGGGCGCTCAATTTTGATGACGTCCGCGCCTAAATCAGCCAACGTTTGCGTGCACCAAGGCCCAGCCAAGACGCGCGATAAATCCAGGATGCGAATGCCGTCGAGTGAGTTCATGCGTTAATTGTCTGACAAGTGACAACGCCAGAGCGACAAACGTGTGACAGCAAGGGCGGTGTGGGATAGACCTCAGATAATGCACGCCATGACACACCTTGTGACGCAACGTTTGCAACGCACCACTTTGATGGTGGCCTTGTTCTGCGTCATCGCTTGCACACCGGCTTTGAATTGGCGAAGCGTTTCAATCGGCGATACCCCCGTGCAAATGCTGTTTCCATGTAAGCCAGATCATGCGGCGCGAGATGTGGTGCTGCGAGTTGGTGCACGTGATGTGCCGTCAAATTTGTCTTTGCAAGGTTGTGAGGCCGGTGGCATGCAGTTCACGATGGGGGAAATGAAACTGCCAGAAGGCGCAACGCAAACTGAGGTGTTGGCTGCTTGGCGTTTAGCCAGCTTGGCCCCGCTGCATGTGTTGCCCGCCGATGCCGTCACAGATGCATGGCAACCCAAAGGCGTGCAAATCACGCCACCACCTGTGCGCGCGCGCGTGATGACGCAAAACCACCAGGTTCAGTGGATGTGGTTTGCACACGCAGATCGAGTTTTTCAAGCAGCGGTGTATGGCAAGCCGAGTGACCAAGGCTTGCCTGATGCTGCCGAAATTTACTTTTCAGAAATCAAATGGCCATGAACAAAGATGTGTTGCCACGCCGAACGGCGATTTGGGTGTTTGTTGCGTTTGCATCGGCCTATTTTTTGTCGGCACTGTTGCGTGCTATCACGGCCACGTTGTCGCCCAGCTTGAGTTGGGAGTTTGGCTTGCAGGCACGAGACCTTGGCTTGTTAGCGGGCGGCTACTTCTTTGGCTTCTCGCTCACCCAGCTGCCAATGGGGCATTGGCTAGACCAACACGGACCCAAGAAAGTGGTGTTGCGCTTTTTAGGCGTCGCGGTGGTGGGGTGTTTGGCGTTTGCATGGGCGACGGATTTTGCGGGATTGCTCTTAGCGCGCGTGCTGATTGGTGTGGGTGTGAGCGCCTGTTTGATGGCTCCGCTCACCGGCTACCGTCGTTGGCTTGCCTTGGAGCAACAACAGCGCGCCAATGCTTGGATGTTAATGACGGGGGCTTTCGGTATGTTGGCCTCCACCTTGCCCGTGCAGTGGTTGCTGCCTGTGGTTGGATGGCGCTGGATGTTTGTGGGCTTGGCGCTGCTCATCGTGTTGTCGATGGCATTGATGGCTTGGCAAGTGCCTAAGTGGCAGTTGACAGAGCCTGCTGCCATGCCCGATTCAAGTGCAGCCAAGCGAGTTGGCATTTGGGCCAGCTATTCGCAGGTGTGGGCGAATCCGTATTTCCGCAGCCTTACCCCGATGGGATTTTTCAACTACGGCGGCATGATCGCCATGCAAACTTTGTGGGCGGGACCTTGGATGGTCAAGGTGGCGGGCTACACCCCGTTTGAAGCGGCCACGGGCTTGTTTTGGCTCAATGTGTGCATGTTGATCACGTTTTGGCTGTGGGGCTGGGTCACGCCTACGTTGACCAAACGCGGGTACAACGCTAACAAACTCATGACCTATGGCGTGCCATTGAATTTTTGCGTGCAGCTCTACATCGTTTTGGGTGGTGCTGATGCCGGGGCTTTGCTGTGGGCGTTGTTTTGCATCACCAGCTCATTTGTGGCGCTGGCCCAGCCTTCGGTCGGTATGGCGTTTCCTTCGGCTTTAGCCGGGCGTGCTTTGTCGGCATACAACTTGGTGCTGTTCTTGGGGGTGTTTGTGGTGCAGTGGGGCATGGGCTTGATGATTGACGGTTTCAAGGCGCAAGGCTTTCAAGAACCCCAAGCTTTTCAGTGCGCCATGGCTGTATTCTTTGCCTGTTGCTTGGCATCGTATGGTTACTTTTTAAAGCACAAGTCAGACAGCTGATAATCCGCACAACACTCTTCATTTTTTATGAGCAATCGCATCCTCATCATCGCCCACACACCGCTGGCTCGCGCTTTGCGCGATTGCGCCATGCACGTGTACTCTGAGTGTGCGGCAGATGTCATTGCTCTGGATGTTTTGCCCGATGCCCAGCCCGAAGATACGCTAGCTCAAGCCCTGCATGCAGCGGGCAGCGCGCTGGACACTGGTTTGCTGGTGTTGACCGATATTTTTGGTGGCACGCCAGCCAATGTGGCTCAAAAGCTGGTGGCGGGCAGCAATGCCAAACTCATTGCGGGCGTGAATTTGCCTATGCTCTATCGAAGCGTGTGTTATCGCCATGAACCCTTGGATGCGCTCGTTGCACGCGCGCTCACAGGCGGCACACAAGGCGTGATGCAAGTCGCCATCACGGCCCCTCAAAATCAAAACCGTCGAATTCATGATCAAAACCACAACGACCATCAGCAATAAATTAGGCTTGCACGCACGTGCATCAGCCAAACTCACCAAGCTCGCAGGCAGCTTTCCGTGTGAGGTGTGGATCAGCAAAGGTGAGCGTCGTGTCAACGCCAAAAGCATCATGGGGGTCATGATGCTGGCCGCAGGCATTGGGACCGATGTCGAGCTAGAGACCGATGGCGCACAAGAGCAAGAAGCCATGGATGCTTTGTTGGCTTTGATGGCCGACAAGTTCGGTGAAGGTGAGTAAGCTCTTATGACGTTTTCAGTCCACGGTCTTGCAGTCGCACGCGGCATCGCCATTGGGCGCGCCGTGTTGGTGGCATCCAGTCGTGTGGATGTGGCGCATTACTTCATTGAACCCGACCAAGTGAGCTCGGAGCTGTTGCGTTTGACAACAGCGCGTGAAGCCGTGATCACCGAGTTGCAGCACTTGCACGACAACCTGCCTAAAGAGTCACCGCCAGAGTTGGCTGCGATTTTGGAAGTGCACCTCATGTTGTTGCAAGACACCATGTTGGCCGATGGTGTGAGCCATTGGGTGAAAGAACGCCTTTACAACGCCGAGTGGGCGTTGACCTCGCAGCTGGACGTAGTGGCACGTCAGTTCGATGAGATGGACGATGCCTATTTGCGCGAACGCAAGGGCGACTTAGAACAAGTTGTGGAGCGTACGTTACGCCACATGAAGGGCGTGGCACATGTGATGCCACATGTCTCAGGCAAACGCAGTGGTCATGCGCGGCAGCAAGACCTGCAACTGGGCGACGAGCTTGACGTTCCGTTGGTGTTGGTGGCGCACGACTTGTCGCCTGCCGACATGTTGCAGTTCAAGCAAAGCGTGTTTGCGGGATTCGTCACAGATGTGGGCGGTAAGACGTCGCACACGGCCATCGTGGCGCGTAGCTTAGATATTCCTGCGGTTGTCGGTGCGCGTACGGCGAGCCAGTTGGTGCGTCAAGATGACTGGATCATCATTGACGGCGATGCGGGCGTGGTCATCGTCAATCCTTCGCCCATCATCTTGGCTGAGTACGGCTTTAAGCAACGTCAAGCCGAAGTCGAGCGTGAGCGTCTTTCACGTTTGCGTCACACGCCTGCCGTCACCTTGGATGGTCAACGCGTCGACCTTTTGGCCAACATCGAGATGCCAGAAGACTCACCCGCTGCATTGGGGGTTGGTGCTGTGGGCGTGGGTTTGTTCCGCAGCGAATTTTTGTTCATGGGGCGCGAAGGTGCGTTGCCTGACGAAGAAGAGCAGTACCAAGCCTACAAACGTGCAGTCGAAGGCATGAAGGGCTTGCCCGTCACCATCCGCACTGTGGACGTTGGCGCGGATAAACCTCTGGACCGCGCCATCAAGGACGATGCGCATTTGAACCCCGCCTTGGGTTTGCGCGCCATTCGTTGGAGCTTGGCCGACCCTGCGATGTTCTTGACGCAACTGCGAGCCGTTTTGCGGGCGGCTGCGCATGGGCAGGTGCATCTGCTCATCCCCATGCTGGCGCATGAGCGTGAAATCAAACAAACCTTGGCGTTGCTGGACAAAGCGCGCAAGCAATTGGATGAGCGTGGCGTGGTGTTTGGCCCCCTCAAGATCGGCGCCATGATTGAGGTGCCTGCCGCAGCGTTGAGTGTGAAGATGTTCTTGCGCTATTTCGATTATTTGTCGATTGGCACGAACGACTTGATTCAATACACCTTGGCCATTGACCGTGCAGATGAATCGGTGGCGCATTTGTATGACCCGTTACATCCGGCGGTGTTGCGTTTGGTGGCGGATGTGATTGCCGAGTGTCGCGCGCAAGGTCGAGGCGTGAGTGTGTGCGGTGAAATGGCAGGAGACCCTGTGCTCACACGTTTGTTGCTGGGCTTGGGCCTGCGAAGTTTTTCTATGCATCCCACGCAGATCTTGGCTGTCAAACAAGAGGTGATCCGCGCGGACACCTCGCGTCTTGAGCTGTGGGCGAAATCGGTTTTGGCGAGTGATGAGCCGACCGAAATGATGGGGCTTTGACCCGACCTCAGTCGCGGTGTAGATAGATCTTCTGCAACAAACGCATCAGCGTTTTTTGTTCGGTGGCTGTTAAGCCACTGGCCGCACTTGAGTCTGACTCTACAGCTGCGACTTCTGCTTTTTGCATGAGTTGTTGCCCCTTGGTCGTCAAGGACAAGCCCATGGCTCGACCATCGGTTGGGTGGGGTGTGCGATCAATCAGCGCGCGCTTTTCAAACTCTTTCAAGAACCCCACCATGTTGGGTGGCAAGATATTGAGCGCGTGACACAGTTGCCGAGAGGTGATGCCTGGGTTGTGCCCAATCAGTGAGAGCACAGAAAAATCTACCGGACGTAAATCGAACGCCGCCATGCGCTCAATGAAGCGGCTGATGATGGTCAGTGTGGCTCGGCGGGTGTTGTAGCCCAGTAGGGTTTCGAGGTATCGGGTGTCAATGGTGTCGGTCATGCTGCCTTGAATTGTGCGCGAATTATGTTCACGCGCATGTCAAACTCTGGCAACACCCACGCACGCAAGGCTTGCGCTGGGGCATGCCAACGCAACACCTCTGCGGGTTGCGCGGCTTCAATGCGTGTCCAACTCCATGCCAACAAGGCAAGGGTGGCGAGGCGCAAATAGTCACCAGCAATCCAGTTCAAGGTAACCGCACCCTCGTCGAGGGCTTGCACTTGCGCGGCCTCTTGGGTGACGGTGCGCAGGGTTTGAAACAGTTGCAGCACCTGTGCTTCGTGTGTTTGCTGTGAATCCAACCCTGTCGACAGCTCATCCAACACCGCGTTCAAGGCCGCACCACCGTCGCCCAGCACTTTGCGCATCAACAAATCAATGGCTTGAATTTCGTTGGTACCTTCATAGATCATGGCGATGCGGGCATCACGCACGTTTTGCTCAATGCCCCACTCGCTCACGTAACCGTGACCACCAAACACTTGCAGACAATCGCTGGCGCCATGAAAGCCTTGCTCTGTGCATGCCGATTTCAAAATGGGGGTGATGAGTGCGCACCAGCGTTGCGCAGATGCACGTTGTGTGGCTTCTGGGTGGTGTTTGGCCATGTCGAGCGCCAAGCCTGTTTGATAGGCCAACACGCGAGCGCCATCAATCCAAGCGCGTTGGGTGTCCAAAATTCGGCGCATGGCGGGATGCTCGATGATGAAGTCCGTGGTTTCGCCTTTCACGCCAACGGGTTTGGGCGCACGCATTTGGCGGCGCTCATGGGCGTAGGCGTGGGCTTTTTGCCAAGCGGCATCCAACAGGCCAACGCCTTGCAAGGCCACATGCAACCGCGCGGCATTCATCATCACAAACATGGCGTTGAGACCTCGGCCTATTTCGCCAACCAGCCAGCCTTGCGCGTCGTCAAAGCGCATCACGCAGGTGGGGCTGCCGTGGATGCCCATTTTTTCTTCGATGCGTTCGCAATGCACGGCACTGCGTGATCCGTCGGTATAAAACTTAGGCACCAAGAACAACGACAAACCTTTGGGGCCTGCGGGCGCATCGGGCAAGCGAGCCAACACCAAATGCACGATGTTGTCGGTCAGGTCGTGGTCGCCCCCCGAAATGAAAATTTTGGTGCCGTTGATTTGATAGCTGCCGTCGGTTTGTGGCATTGCCTTGGTTCGCGCCAGGCCCAAATCACTGCCGGCGTGAGGTTCGGTCAAGCACATGGTGGCAAGCCACTCGCCTGTGCCCACTTTGCTCAAGTACTGCGCTTTGAGTTCATCACTGGCGTGGTGTTTGATGCATTCATAGGCGCCGTGCAACAAACCTGGTGCCATGGTCCAACCGTGGTTGGCGGCAGACAGCCATTCGTACAACACGCTTTCTAAAACAGCGGGCAGTGCTTGACCGCCGTCGTCGGTGGCGGTTGTCAGCGATGCCCAGCCCGATTGCCAGAAAGACTGGTAAGCCGCTTTGAAGCCGGGCGGCATGATGACCTGTCCGGCGCTGAACTGCGCGCCGACTTCATCACCCACGCGGTTGAGTGGGGCGATCTGGTCGCCCACGAACTTGCCCGCTTCTTCGAGCACTTGATTCATCAAGTCGGCATCGACTTCGGCATACGCGGGTAACTCAGCGATGCGCTGTGGCACATGAAGCACCTTCTCCAAAATGAATTGGATATCTTCAAGACGGGGTTGGTAGTTCATGTGTGCGCTCCGCAGTTCAATCAGGACTCAGCGGTGAAGCCGATGCGTTTGACGATGGGGCCCCAAGCGTCGTATTGCTTTTTCATGTCGCGAGCCATGTCTTCAGGGGTTCCGCCGACGGGGACCAAGCCCGAGAGTGCCAAGCTGTCGATGACCACTTTGTCTTTCAGCGCCGCATTGATGGCGGCGTTGGCTGCGGCCACAACGTTGGCTGGTGTTTTGGCTGGCGCATAGAAGCCAAACCATTCTTCAATCACCAAGTCAGGGAAGCCTTGTTCGACAAAGGTGGGGACATCGGGCAAGAACGGTGAGCGTTTGCTGCCTGAAGTGGCGATCACGCGCAGCTTGCCTGCTTTGTGGTTAGGGATGAAGTCGCCGTGAGGCGTGATCATCGCAGCCAGCTGGCCGCCAATCACGTCGGTGATGCCTGGAATCGAACCCCGGTAAGGGATATGTTTGAGCTCGACGTTGCTGTTCAAGCTAAACAACGCACCCAAGAAGTGGGGCGTAGAGCCGGCCGCAGGTGAGCCGTAGCTCGCGTTGGTGGGGTTGGCTTTGGCCCACGCTAAAAAGTCTTTCAGGTTCTTGACTGACGCTGGAACCATAGGCCCCACGGCGAGACCTTGTGTCAGCACCGAGCCCATCACCACAGGCACGAAATCTTTGAATGGGTCGTAGCTGAGTTTGCTGTAAATGTGTGGGTAGATCGACATCATGGAGTAAGGAGTCAGCAACAGCGTGCTGCCATCGGCAGGTGCGGCTTTGACGGTTTCCACCGCAATGCGACCCGCTGCGCCGGTTTTGTTTTCAACCACACCAGCGTTTTTGGTGTAGCCGGAGTTGCCCAGCTTCTCGCCGATGCGACGGCTGGTCACGTCAGCGCTGCCGCCAGCGGGAAAGCCGTTGATGATCTTGATTTGTTCTAGGGGCAGCGCACCTGTTTGTGCAAAAGCGCTGAAGGGGGCGAGTGCGCCCATTGCTACAGGCGTGAGGGCGGTCTGGATGAATTGACGACGATTGCTCATGGTTTGTCTCCTGGCTTTAGTGATGGTGGTTTGAATGGGTGAGGGGGTCAGCGTGGTGCCATGCGTAACGCACCGTCGAGACGAATGACTTCGCCATTGAGGTGGTTGTTGGTGACGATGTGGCAGGCCAGTTGGGCAAACTCTTCGGGCTTGCCCAAGCGCGAGGGAAAGGGGATGGATGCCGCCAATGACTGCTGCACTGCGTCTGGCAGCGTCTTCATCAATGGTGTGGCAAACAGGCCGGGGGCAATGGTGCACACGCGAATGCCGTGTTGTGCCAAATCGCGCGCCATCGGCAAAGTCATGCTGACCAAGCCGCCTTTGGAGGCGCTGTACGCTTGTTGCCCGACCTGTCCATCAAAGGCGGCAACAGAGGCGGTGAACATCATCACGCCGCGTTGACCATCTTCGCCCGGCGTGAGCTTGGCGCATTCAGCGGCAAACAAACGGCTGATGTTGTAAGCGCCCACGAGGTTGACATTCACAACACGCGCGAAATCTTCTAGCGGCGCAGCGTTGCCATCTTTGCTGACGATGCGCTTGGCGGTGCCAATGCCTGCAATGTTCATCAAAATACGTGCAGGTCCGTGTGCGGCTGTGGCTTTGGCTAAAGCGGCTTGCACGCTTTCGGTGTTGGTGATGTCGCATTGACAGGCGATGCCGCCAATGTCTGTCGCGACCTTTTCTGCCAGTTCTAAGTTGACATCGATCACCGCAACTTTGGCTCCTAAACGTGCGAGCTCACGGGCGGTGGCTTCACCTAAACCCGATGCGCCTCCCGTGACTAAAACGGCTTGTCCTTGGATGTCCATGTTTGTGTGTCCTTTCAATGAGGCTGCAAGAGGTGTGCTGCTGTGCCTTCGTGCATGGCTTGCACCAAGGCATCGCGGTGTTTGAGCACCGCACGTTGGTTGATGGAGCCTTTGTCTGTGACTTCGCCTTTGTCGATCGATGGCGGCTCGCTCAACAGCACAGCGCGGGCCACGCGTGAGGCACTGCCCGTCGCGGTTTCCGCCAAATGGTTGAGCACGGTTTGAAAGTGCAACACCACTGGCGCGCTGGCGACAACGTCGGACATGCTGGCCTCTGGGCCTAAGCCACTCAAGCCGCGCACTGCGGCAGTCGGAAAAATCAAGGCACCGACTTCTTTGCGGTTTAACCCTGTGATGACGGCATCTTGGATGTAAGGCGCTCCGGCACCGATGATCTTGGCGCGCAGTGGGCCGACGCTGACAAAGGTGCCGGTGGCGAGTTTGAAGTCTTCGGCAATGCGGCCATCAAACTTCAAGCCTTGATGCACGTCGTCAGCGTCAATCCATTTCACGGCGTCGCCGGTGCAGAAGAAACCTTCTTCGTCAAAGTGGTTGCGGGTTTCTTCGGGCGCACGCCAGTAGCCGGGCGTGATGTTGGGGCCTTTGTAGCGAATTTCGATCTTGTCGTTGTCGGGAATCAGTTTGATTTCTAAGCCGGGTGTGGGCACACCCAAGTCGGCCGTTTTCACATTCGGGTTGGTGACGAACAGCGCAAAGGGGCCAGACTCTGTCATGCCCAAGCCTGTGGTCATGGCAATGCGTTCGCCGATTTCACGCTCTTGGCTGGCGTAGAGGCTGTCCCAAATGGGCTGGGCCAAGGACGCGCCGGCATAGAAAAACATATTCACGCGGCTGAGCAAGTTTTTGCGCAGCGCATCGTCGCTTTGCATGGCGTTGGCAATGGCTTCAAAACCTGTGGGGACGTTGAAATAAATGGTGGGTGCAATCTCACGCAAGTTGCGCAAGGTTTCATGCATCAGTGCGGGGGTGGGTTTGCCGTCGTCGATGTACATGGTGCCGCCGTTGTAAATGACCATGCCCACGTTGTGATTGCCACCAAAGGTGTGGTTCCAAGGCAACCAGTCGATCAACACCGGAGGTTGCTCTGCCAACAAGGGCATGGATTGACGCATCTGCTGTTGGTTGGCACACCACATGCGTTGTGTGTTCATCACCGCCTTGGGCAACTTGGTGGAGCCAGAGGTGAACAAAAATTTCACGATGGTGTCTGGGCCTGTGGCCTGCATGGCTGCATCGACGGCGGGGGTGATGGGCGTGGCGAGTAACTCAGCAAACGTGGTGTTTGTACGTTCGTCGACTTGACCGTGTGTCAGCACCACTTCAACGTCTGAACTGACGGCTGTTTGAATGGCTTTGCCATACCGCGTGGCATCGGCTGCAAACACCAAACCTGGGGTGAGCGTGGTCAAGATGTGGCGCAGCTTGTCGTAGTCTTGGCTGATGGTGGAGTAGGCGGGTGAGGCGGGGCAATAAGGCACACCCGCCACCATGCAGCCCAAAGCCATCAAGGCGTGTTCGAGGTCGTTTTCTGACAAGATCACCACCGGACGATCTGCGTTGAGGCCTCGGTTGATCAAGCCCTGAGCGATATGACGTGCAAAGGTCAGTGCTTGGCCGTAGCTGATGTGTTGCCAGTCGCCTGAGCTGCCGTCGGCATTTTTAATGCGACGTGCAAACAAGGTTTGCTCTGGTTTTTCTTTGGCCCAGTGCATCAACCGGTCTGTCATGCGCTCTGCGTAGGGTGCGAGCGCTTGTTCGGCCACCATGTAACGGATGCCGTTTTGGCCTTCACGCATCTTTACGCGTGTCACGCCAAACTTCATTTCGCGGAATTTTGCTGCAGTCATGGCTTGTCTCCCGTAAAGGCTTTTTCAGCTCTTTTGCACCTTGGCGGCACGACCTTCTAAAAAGTCGCGCACACGTTGTTTGGCTTCGGGGGCCGCTTGTGCAATCGCGGACATCATGGATTCGGTGATGAAGCCTTGGTCTGCTGGTTGCTCGGCAATACGCGGCAGTGCGTGCATCAATGCGTAGTTGGTCAACGGTGCATTGCTGCCAATGCGTTGTGCCAACTCGAAGGCCTTGTCAAACGAGGTGCCGTTGGGCACGAGGTATTGGGCAAACCCCACACGCTCACCGTCAACGGCGTTGTAAACGCGACCGGTCATCATCATGTCGGTCATGCGTGCGACACCAATCAAACGAGGAATGCGAACGGCGCCGCCACCGCCTACAAAAATGCCACGCGTGCCTTCGGGTAGCGCGTAAAAAGTGGTTTCATCCGCGACACGAATATGGCAGGCACTGGCCAGCTCCAATCCACCGCCCACGACCGCACCATGCAAGGCGGCCACAACAGGAACGGGGCCATATTGCAAACGCTCTAAGGCATAGTGCCAAGAGCGTGAATGGTGCATACCTTGGCCCGCATCGCGCTCTTTCAAATCGCTCAAGTCCAAGCCGGCGCAGAAGTGTTCGCCGTCACCTGCGATCACAGCGGCTTTCGTGTTCTCGGGCAAGTTTTCAAAGATCTGACGTAACGAAGCGATCAACGCATCGTTGAGTGCATTGCGCTTGGTAGGACGTGTGAGGCGAATGACCGCGATGTCGCCGCGCATTTCAAAGTGGATGTCTGGGTTTTGATTCATGGTCGGGTTTGCTCGTGGTTGCTTTTGATTTGGAAATGGATTATGGTTATGTCTAATAACTAAATAATCAGGACTTACCCTAGCCCTGTTGGTAAAGTAAAACCACTTTGGAGATTGACCATGGATTACAAAAACCTCATTGCGATTGACATCCACACCCATGCAGAGGTGAGCTGTCGCAACCCTTTTGACAACTATGGTGAGGAGTACGACCGCGCTGCTGATAAATACTTTGGCTCCAGCCATCGCCCCACCATTGATGAAACAGTGGCGTACTACCGCGAAAAGAAAATGGGGTTGGTCATGTTCACCGTGGACAGCGAATCACAAACAGGTCGCCGCCGCATTTCGAATGAAGAAATCGCAGATGCCGCGAAAAAGAACAGCGACATGATGGTGGCCTTTGCCAGCATTGATCCACACAAAGGCAAGATGGGTGCGCGCGAAGCCGAACGCTTGATCAAAGAGGACGGCATCAAGGGGTTCAAGTTTCACCCGACCGTGCAGGGCTACCACCCTTACGACAAGATGGCGTGGCCCATTTATGAAGTGATCAACGAGTACAAGTTGCCCGCCATTTTTCACACGGGACACAGTGGGATTGGAAGTGGCATGCGTTGCGGCGGTGGCTTGCGTTTGGCCTACAGCAATCCGATGCACTTGGATGATGTGGCGATCGATTGGCCCGACATGCAAATCGTCATGGCCCACCCCAGTTTTCCTTGGCAAGATGAAGCCTTGAGTGTGGCCACGCACAAACCCAACGTTTGGATTGACCTTTCAGGTTGGAGCCCGAAGTACTTTCCAAAACAGTTGATTCAGTACGCCAATACGCTGCTCAAGGACCGGGTGCTGTTTGGCAGTGACTATCCGCTGATCACGCCAGAACGTTGGATGAAAGATTTCGAAGTTGCTGGTTTCAAACCCGAAGTGATGCCAGGTATTTTGAAAGACAACGCCGTGCGTTTGTTGGGTCTTGATAAGACATGACAAAAAAAGAGGCGCATAAATAGCGCCTCTTTTGCTTCCCGTCGTGTCGGGGTTGCGCATTCAAAGCTGAATGCTGTTACTTGGTATCGCTAGAAGCTTCCAATGCCGCATGCGCTTGCTGATCGGCGTGATAGCTCGACCTCACCATGGCACCGATGGCGGCATGGCTAAAGCCCATTTCGTAGGCTTTTTCTTCGAACATTTTGAAAGTGTCAGGATGCACATAGCGGCGCACAGGAATGTGGCTGGTGCTGGGCGCAAGGTATTGACCGATGGTGAGCATGTCGATATTGTGATCGCGCATGTCTTGCATGACTGCCAAGATTTCTTCGTCTGTTTCGCCGAGTCCAACCATCAAGCCGCTTTTGGTGGGAACGTTAGGAAATAAGGCTTTGAACTTCTTGAGCAAATTCAAGCTAAACGCGTAGTCGCTGCCAGGGCGTGCTTCTTTGTAGAGGCGAGGCACGGTCTCCATGTTGTGGTTCATCACATCGGGCGGAGCGGCTTTCAAAATTTCAAGCGCACGGTCATCGCGGCCTCGAAAATCAGGGACCAAAATTTCGATTTGTGTTTGTGGCGAAAGCTCGCGTGTGCGGCGAATGCAGTCTACAAAGTGTTGGCTGCCACCGTCTCGCAAATCATCACGATCCACGCTGGTGATGACCACGTATTTGAGCTTCAAGTCTGCAATGGTCTTTGCCAAGTTCTCTGGCTCGTTCACATCAAGTGGATCGGGGCGTCCGTGGCCCACATCGCAAAAGGGGCAGCGGCGTGTGCACTTGTCACCCATGATCATGAAGGTGGCTGTGCCTTTGCCGAAACATTCGCCAATGTTGGGGCAGCTTGCTTCTTCGCACACCGTGACTAATTTGTTGGCGCGCAGCACATCTTTGATTTCGTAAAAACGTGTGGAGGGAGAGCCTGCTTTGACCCGAATCCAGTCAGGTTTTTTCAGAACTTCACCTTGTTCCACTTTGACTGGGATGCGTGACAGTTTGGCAGCCGCTTTTTGCTTGGCTGAGGCGTTGTAGTTTTCGACGGTTTGCGCTTCGCGCACAACTTGGTTGTCAGGGGTGGACATGGCGTGTGGCCCCGTGATCAGGGCGCTAAATAGGTGACGAGCTTTTGGCTCAGAACATCAGCGGCTTCTTGCCAACTGACCGATATGCCGATTGTAGAAAGATCGACGGTTTGCAAGCCTTGATAACCACAAGGGTTGATGCGTTGGTAAGGCGATAGGTCCATGGCCACGTTCAGGGCGACGCCGTGGTAAGTGCAGTGGCGGCTCACTTTGATGCCAAGTGCGGCGATTTTTCCAAGCCCCGCAAAGTCCGGATCTGTGCCTGCGTCCTTTTGCGGACGTTGTGCGAGCATGGCGTGGCTGTGTGGGTCGTCTAAACGTACATAAATGCCAGGAGCGCCTGAAACGCGGTGGCCGGTTACGCCGAATTGGGCCAGTGTGCGAATCACGGCCTCTTCAATGCGGTATACATATTCTTTGACGTAATAGCCTGAGCGTTTGAGGTCTATCAGCGGGTAGGCCACCACTTGCCCCGGGCCGTGGAAGGTGACTTGTCCTCCGCGATTGGTGGGGACGACAGGAATGCTGCCAGGGGCTAGCAAATGGTCTTCGTGACCTGCGAGCCCTTGTGTGAAAACTGGCGGGTGTTCACATACCCAAAGTTCATCAGGTGTGTCCGGCGTGCGTGCAGCCGTGAAGTCCTGCATGGCTTGATAAGTTGGCAGGTACGGCACAAGGCCGAGTTGTTTGATCACAGAACCACTTTCACCATTGGGTGAGAGGTGAGTGTGCGGTAGAGCTCATCGAGTTGTTCGCGGCTGGTGGCTGTTACACAAATCGTTACGCCCAAATAGCTACCACCTTTACTTTCGCGCAGCTCAATGGTGGACGCGTCAAAAGTGGGATCGAACTGTTCGGCAATAAACGTCACAGCATGCACGAACCCATCCACCTTTGCGCCCATGACTTTGATGGGGAAAAGGCTTGGATACTCAATCAATGAGTCCGCACGAGGGTTTTCTTGGGGAAGGCTAGAGGCTGTCATGCTCTAAATTATCCTCCTCTTGGCTATTAGGCGCAGAAAGCGTATGTGTTATCACGTACAATGCTTGGTTCTATAGAGGCAAGTGGATGTAACCTGGGCGTAAACAAACATGACCAGAATACAACCCGAAGATCAGGAAAACGTACAAGACACGTTTGAGCCACTAACAGCCGAGCAGGTGGCTGAGTTGCGCAAGCGCCAGCCCCTACTCTCTGTTTGGAGAGTTGTCGGGGTCCAGTTTTTACTTGGGCTTTTGATGGCTGGTTTTGTATGGTTTGTGTCGGGGCGTGTGTCGGCTGTGTATTCGGCTGTTTACGGTGCTTTGGCGGTGATTTTGCCTGCGGCATTGTTTGCGCGAAGCCTGACCAGTCGGGTTGCCTCTGTAAATGCGGGTGCTGCTGTATTTGGCTTTTTTCTCTGGGAAATGGTCAAGATTGGCTTGACGGTTGCAATGTTGTTTGCAGCGCCTCGCCTGGTGAGTGATTTGAGCTGGCCTGCCATGTTGGCGGGCCTGGTGGTGACAATGAAGGTGTATTGGGTGGCGCTTGGCTTTCGCAAGGTGTTTTACCCAGTCCGTCCAACTTAAAGAAGAGCGAACGAATGTCTGTTGAACATGGTCCGACCGCTGGTGAATACATCGTTCACCACCTGACGCATCTGCAAAACAAGCCGATGGCTGGTGTCATTGACTTTTCCGTTTACAACCTTGACTCGATTTTCTGGTCGGTGTTGTTGGGTGTGGTTGCAAGTTTCTTCTTGTGGCGCGCTGCGCGTAGTGCAACTGCTGCTGCGCCAGGTCGTTTCCAGGCGGCTGTAGAAATCTTGGTTGAAATGGTTGATAGCCAAGCCAAAGGCATCATTCATAGTGCTCAGAGTCGCAAGTTGGTAGCGCCTTTGGCGTTGACAGTGTTCGTTTGGATTTTCCTGATGAATGCGATGGACTTGTTTCCTGTCGATTTGTTTCCCAAGATCTGGGAAGTGATTTACGGCGCAAACGGTGGCGATGCTCATCATGCTTATATGCGCGTGGTGCCGTCGGCTGACTTGTCAACCACTTTGGGTTTGTCTACATCTGTTTTGTTGGTTTGCGTGTTTTACAACATGAAGATCAAAGGCATTGGTGGTTGGGTGCATGAGTTGTTTTGCGCTCCCTTCGGCGCTCATCCTCTCTTGTGGCCTGTCAACTTCATCATGCAAATGATCGAGTTTGCTGCTAAAACTGTGTCGCATGGCATGCGACTGTTTGGCAACATGTATGCTGGTGAATTGGTGTTCATGTTGATCGCTTTGATGGGAGGTGCGGCTGCTGCTTCATTGCCAGGTATCTTGCTGCCTATCGGTCACATCATTGCCGGTTCTATCTGGGCCATCTTCCACATCATGATCATTACATTGCAAGCCTTCATCTTCATGATGTTGACGCTGGTGTATGTGGGTCAAGCGCACGACGCGCACTGATTTCGGTTTTTTCTTAACTTTTCTCTCTCATCCATTCTTTAGGAGCAACAAAATGGAACACGTCCTCGGTTATGTAGCACTCGCAGCTGGCCTCATCATTGGTTTGGGTGCTATCGGTGCTTGTATCGGTATCGGCATCATGGGTAGCAAGTACCTCGAAGCAGCTGCACGTCAGCCTGAATTGATGAACGAATTGCAAACCAAAATGTTCTTGTTGGCTGGTCTGATTGACGCTGCTTTCTTGATTGGCGTTGGTATCGCCATGATGTTCGCATTCGCGAACCCCTTCGTCCTGAAGTAATCCAGCAACTACCAAAAGAAAGGTGTTGCCGTGAGTATCAATGCAACCCTGTTCGTCCAGATGATCGTGTTTGCGGTCTTGGTGTGGTTCACGATGAAATTCGTGTGGCCTCCCATCGCAACAGCTCTTGACGAACGTTCAGAAAAAATCGCCCATGGTTTGGCTGCGGCCGAGCATGCCAAGATTGAACTGTCCAATGCGCACAAACAAGTTGAACTTAAGCTGGCTGAAACCCGCAATGAGTCCACTGCTTTGTTGGCTGACGCTGAGCGTCGCGCGCAACACTTGATTGACGAAGCCAAGGCTCACGCCACGGTTGAGGCGAACAAGATTGTTGCTGCTGCTCATGCCGAAGCTGCGCAAGAAGTCGTGAAAGCCCGTGAAGCGCTGCGTGAGCAAGTGGCTGCATTGGCTGTCAAGGGCGCTGAGCAGATTCTCCGCAAGGAAGTCAATGCTGGTGTCCACGCCGACTTGTTGGGCCGTCTGAAAACAGAGCTGTAAGAGGACAACATGGCCGAACTCGCCACCATTGCCCGCCCTTACGCAGAAGCTTTGTTCAAGGCTTCAGTCGCAGACCTGAGCGGAACTGCTGTTTGGCTCGAAGAGCTAGCGGCAATCGCTGGGAACGCCCAATTACTGCAATTTGCAGATGGACCCAAAGTTACATCAAACCAAGTGTTTGATCTGATTTCTGGCATCGCCAAATCCAAATTGCCGACTGCTGCGCAAAACTTTTTGCGTGCCGTGATTGACAACGGTCGCTTGAGTGCGTTGCCTGAAGTGGCTGCGCAGTTCCGTGCGCATGTCAACGCGCAAGGCGGTACAGCAGATGCTGTTGTGTACAGCGCTTTTGACATCGACGCAGCAGCTCTGGCTGATGTGAAGATGGCTCTTGAAAAGCGTTTTGGTCGCAAACTCAACATCTCTGTGGCCTTGCAGCCTGAGTTGATTGGCGGTATTCGCGTGGTGGTGGGTGACGAAGTGCTCGACACTTCTGTCAAAGCCCGTTTAGATCAAATGAAAGTTGCGCTGACGGCTTAATGCCTGTCAGCCCTAACAAGAAAGAAGGAAAGAGTCATGCAACTCAATCCAGCAGAAATCTCTGAGCTGATTAAGAGCCGTATCGAAGGTTTGGGCACTGATGCCAACGTTCGTAATCAAGGCACCGTGCTTTCGGTGACCGACGGTATCGTTCGCGTGCACGGTCTGTCAGACGCGATGCAAGGCGAAATGTTGGAGTTCCCCAACAACACATTCGGTCTCGCCCTGAACCTCGAGCGTGACTCGGTCGGTGCTGTGATCTTGGGTGAATACGAGCACATCTCTGAAGGCGACGTTGTCAAATGTACCGGTCGCATTTTGGAAGTGCCAGTTGGCCCTGAATTGATTGGCCGTGTGGTGAATGCTTTGGGTCAGCCTATCGACGGCAAAGGCCCAATCAACGCCAAGATGACTGACGTGATCGAAAAGGTTGCGCCTGGCGTTATTGCTCGCGAATCTGTGAGCCAACCCATGCAAACTGGTTTGAAGTCAGTTGACTCCATGGTTCCAGTGGGTCGCGGTCAACGTGAATTGATCATTGGTGACCGCCAAACAGGTAAGACGGCTGTTGCGATCGACGCCATCATCAACCAAAAAGGTCAAAACATGACCTGCGTTTACGTCGCGATTGGCCAAAAAGCCTCGTCGATCAAGAACGTGGTTCGTGCTTTGGAGCAAGCTGGCGCGATGGAGTACACCATTGTTGTGGCTGCTTCTGCTTCTGAATCTGCAGCGATGCAATACGTGTCAGCCTACTCAGGTTGCACCATGGGCGAATATTTCCGCGACCGTGGCGAAGACGCCTTGATCGTGTATGACGATTTGTCTAAACAAGCTGTGGCTTACCGCCAAGTGTCTTTGCTGTTGCGTCGTCCACCAGGCCGCGAAGCTTACCCTGGCGACGTGTTCTATCTCCACAGCCGTTTGCTTGAGCGCGCTGCCCGTGTGAACGCCGACTACGTCGAAGCCTTCACAAAAGGTGCTGTCAAAGGCAAAACAGGTTCATTGACTGCTTTGCCAATCATTGAAACCCAAGCTGGTGACGTGTCTGCCTTCGTGCCAACCAACGTGATTTCGATCACCGACGGTCAGATCTTCTTGGAAACCTCGTTGTTCAACGCTGGTATCCGTCCTGCGATCAACGCCGGTATTTCGGTGTCTCGCGTGGGTGGTGCAGCCCAGACAAAATTGGTCAAGAACTTGTCTGGTGGTATCCGTACTGACTTGGCTCAGTACCGCGAATTGGCAGCGTTTGCTCAGTTCGCTTCTGACCTCGATGAAGCCACACGTAAACAGCTCGACCGCGGTGCTCGCGTGACTGAATTGCTTAAGCAAGCTCAGTACAGCCCACAGTCCATCAGCATCATGGGTGCAACCCTGTTTGCGGTGAACAAAGGCTACATGGATGACATCGAAGTCAAACAAGTTTTGCACTTTGAAAGTGAAATGCACGCTTACCTCAAAGCTAAGCATGCTGCCTTGTTGGCCAAACTCGAAGCCGACAAAGCCATGGACAAAGATGCCGAGGCCGAACTGACCGCAGCTTTGACTGCGTTCAAGAAAACCTTCGCTTAATTCCTACCTGACACAAGGAGCCTCAAATGGCAGCAGGTAAGGAAATTCGCGGCAAGATCAAATCGGTGGAAAACACCAAGAAGATCACCAAAGCCATGGAAATGGTGGCCGCGTCTAAGATGCGTAAGGCGCAAGATCGCATGCGTGCGGCTCGCCCTTACAGCGAGAAAATTCGTCACGTCGCGGCCAACCTCGGTAAAGCCAACCCTGAATATGTTCACCCATTCATGCAGGTGAACACAGCCAAGGATGTTGGCTTCATCGTGGTGACCACAGATAAAGGTTTGTGCGGCGGTCTCAACACCAACGTGTTGCGCATGTTGTCAAACAAACTGCGCGATTTGCAAGCCAGTGGTCACAAAGCGCAAGCTGTGGCGATTGGTAACAAAGGTTTGGGATTTTTGGGACGTTCGGGCGTTCAAGTTGTGGCGCATGCGACACAACTGGGCGATACCCCTCATCTCGAAAAGCTGATTGGACCTGTCAAAGTTCTGCTCGATGCGTATGTGAATGGTGAGATCAACTCGGTCAACCTTTGCTATACGCGTTTCATCAATACGATGAAACAAGAGTCAGTGGTTGAGCAACTCTTGCCTTTGTCAGCCGAAATGCTGAAAACGGACGAAGTGCACAGCACTTGGGACTACATCTACGAACCGGACGCACAAGCTGTTATCGACGACCTGTTGCTCCGCTACGTGGAAGCCATGGTGTATCAAGCTGTGGCTGAAAGTATGGCGTCCGAGCAATCGGCCCGTATGGTTGCGATGAAGTCTGCGACCGACAACGCTGGGAACGTGATCAACGAACTCAAACTGGTTTACAACAAGACGCGTCAAGCTGCGATTACGAAAGAACTTTCGGAAATTGTCGCCGGTGCGGCTGCTGTCTGATTTTAATTTTTGGAGCAAAAAATGGCTCATGCCCAAGGCAAGATTGTTCAATGTATTGGCGCTGTGGTGGACGTCGAGTTCCCACGCGACCAAATGCCCAAGGTCTATGACGCGCTCAAGCTTGAGGGCACTGCCCTGACGCTGGAAGTGCAACAGCAGCTGGGTGACGGCATCGTCCGTACCATCGCGCTGGGAACCTCTGACGGTTTGCGTCGTGGTTTGATGGTGACTAACACGGGTGCGGCGATTACCGTTCCTGTGGGTAAAGCCACTCTCGGTCGCATCATGGACGTGTTGGGTAACCCCATCGACGAACGTGGCCCTGTCGATTTGACACAAACCGCTTCTATTCACCGCAAGGCACCTGCCTATGACGAACTCAGCCCTTCGCAAGAGTTGCTCGAGACCGGTATCAAGGTGATTGACTTGGTGTGTCCTTTCGCCAAAGGCGGTAAGGTCGGCCTGTTCGGTGGTGCCGGTGTGGGCAAAACCGTGAACATGATGGAACTCATCAACAACATCGCTAAAGCGCACAGCGGCTTGTCCGTGTTCGCTGGTGTGGGTGAGCGTACTCGTGAAGGTAACGACTTCTATCACGAGATGGCCGACTCAGGTGTGGTGAACTTGAAGGACTTGAACGAGTCTAAAGTTGCCATGGTTTACGGTCAGATGAACGAGCCTCCAGGTAACCGTTTGCGCGTGGCCTTGACTGGTTTGACCATTGCTGAATCCTTCCGTGACGAAGGTAAAGACGTGTTGTTCTTCGTTGACAACATCTACCGCTACACCTTGGCCGGTACCGAAGTGTCCGCCTTGTTGGGTCGTATGCCTTCTGCTGTGGGTTACCAACCTACATTGGCTGAGGAAATGGGCCGTTTGCAAGAGCGTATTACCTCTACAAAGGTTGGTTCTATCACTTCCATCCAAGCCGTTTACGTGCCTGCCGATGACTTGACTGACCCATCTCCAGCGACCACCTTTGCTCACTTGGACTCCACCGTTGTGTTGAGCCGTGACATCGCTTCTTTGGGTATCTACCCAGCGGTGGATCCATTAGACTCGACAAGCCGTCAGTTGGACCCATTGGTTGTGGGCGAAGAGCACTACTCCACAGCTCGCGCTGTGCAAGGTACGCTGCAACGCTACAAAGAATTGCGTGACATCATCGCGATTTTGGGTATGGACGAATTGGCTCCTGAAGACAAGCTGGCTGTGGCTCGCGCTCGTAAGATCCAACGTTTCTTGTCGCAGCCTTTCCACGTCGCTGAAGTGTTCACTGGTTCACCCGGTAAATACGTGACCTTGGCTGAAACCATCCGTGGTTTCAAGATGATTGTGAATGGTGAGTGTGACCACTTGCCAGAGCAAGCCTTCTACATGGTCGGTACCATCGACGAAGCGTTCGAAAAAGCTAAAAAGATCTGAGAGATCCTATGAGTACCATCCACGTAGATGTCGTCAGCGCAGAAGAGTCCATCTTCTCTGGCGAAGCCACTTTTGTGGCTTTGCCAGGCGAAGCGGGCGAGCTCGGTATTTATCCGCGCCATACGCCGCTGATTTCGCGCATCCGTCCCGGTTCGGTGCGCATTCACACGGCTGATGGTGGTGAAGAGTTTGTGTTTGTGGCAGGTGGCATCCTCGAAGTGCAACCTGACTGCGTCACCGTCATGTCTGACACCGCAGTGCGCGGCAAAGACATGGACGAAGAAAAAGCAAACGCAGCCAAGCTCGCAGCTGAAGAAGCCGTTAAGAATGCAAAATCAGATGTTGATTTGGCCCGTGCTCGTTCTGAGTTGGTCATTTTGGCGGCTGAGTTGTCGGCCTTGCGCCGCTATCGTGCGCACAAGTAATTTGCGTCTGCGCTAGTGTTCAAAAGCCCCTGTCTAACGACTGGGGCTTTTTTATTGTCCAAAAATAAGTAGACAATTCATACCATGCCTAAAGCCAAACTTAGAGCGGCCACCGTAGGGGGCACAGCCGATGCCATTGAAGCTCAGTTTTATGAGGCGCTTCAAAGCGGCGACATTGAAAAACTCATGGCGTGTTGGGCGGATGAGGATGACATCGTTTGTGTGCATCCTGGCGGCCCACGCTTGGTTGGCGGTGCCAGCATTCGTGCGGCATTTGAAGCCATGTTTGCCAATGGAACGATTGCGGCACGTCCAGAACATGTCTGCAAAGTGGAGTCTCTCACGAGTGCGATGCATAACGTGATTGAACGCGTTGGCTTGCTCACAACCGACGGTTCGCATGAAGCCGTGGTGATCGCGACCAATGTTTACCAGCGCACGCCACAAGGTTGGCGCATGGTGGCACACCATGCCAGCCCAGGCTCGGCAACGAGCCACACCGAAACACATGTCATATCGCAGGTCTTGCATTGATTTGGAATTACAGGGCACCTTGGTGGTTGCCGGGTGGAAACCTACAGACTATTTACGCAGCCAAAGTGGCCCGTCGCTACGACGAGTCAATGCCAGCTTGGACGCGTGAACGTTGGGATACACCTGATGGCGATTTCGTAGATGTGGACTGGCAAACCGAAGAGACTGCGTGCACAGAAGATGCCCCCCTGTTGGTGCTTTTTCATGGACTAGAAGGCTCTTCAAGCAGTCACTACGCACAAGCCTTTGCATCAGAAGCTCGTCGGCGAGGATGGCGCATGGCTATGCCGCACTTTCGGGGGTGCAGCGGTGAAATCAACAGGGCACCACGGGCTTACCATTCAGGTGACTTTGAAGAAGTGGGTTGGATTCTTAATAAGTTTCGTGCCCAGCACACAGGTCCTTTGTTTGCAATTGGCATTTCATTAGGGGGCAATGCGTTGATGCGTTGGGCGGGTGAGATGGCGCACACCGCAGGTTTAGTGGTGAATCGCATTGCCTCCATTTGTTCACCGATTGACCTCATGGCGAGTGGGCATGCGATTGACCGCGGCTTTAACAAGGCGATTTATGCACGCATGTTCTTGTCCACCATGAAGCCGCGTGCAATGCAAAAATTGCAGCAATTTCCGGGGTTGTTTGATCCCCATGAGTTAATGCTTGCAAACACCTTGTACGCCTTTGACGATGTGTTCACCGCACCGTTGCACGGCTTTAAAAACACCGATGACTACTGGGGCCGTGCCAGCGCTAAAGCTGGATTGGCGCGTGTGCAAGTGCCAGCATTGGTACTTAACGCACGCAATGACCCTTTCATCCCCGCGAGCTGTCTGCCGACACAAGACCAAGTGAGTGAATATGTCACTTTGTGGCAGCCAGAAACGGGCGGACATGTGGGCTTCGTCTCTGGTAACTTTCCGGGCGATTTGAAAGAAATGCCTTGGTCCGTATTGGAGTGGATGACACATGGATGATCTCGTTCAACAAGCCATGGCCAAATGGCCAAACGTGCCTAATTGCTACGGCTGGTTGGGTTTGGATGCACGTGGCGACTGGTACATGCGTGATGACCAAGTGCAGGCGCAAGGCAGTTTTGCAACAAACAAAGGTTCGCGATTGACCCATGAAAGGCTCAAGACCTTCATCGGCCGCAACTACGAAGCGGACTCACAAGGGCATTGGTTTTTTCAGAACGGTCCTCAACGCGTGTACGTTGAACTAGAAGCCACGCCTTGGATTTGGCGGATACAACCTGATGGATCTATCCATTCGCATACGGGAATAAGCGCTCGCATGCAGCGCTGCATCGTAGACGAGTATGGACGTCTTTACCTCGATACAGAGCAGGGCTTTGGCTTGCTTCATAGTCAAGATATGTTGCAAGCCGCAGAGCTGATTGAGACTGGCTTGTGGGTGCCGCAGGAGGTTTTAGCCAGTGAGCTACCTCGGCGTTTTGCTTACGTCCGCAGCCCGCAGCAAGCGCAACACAAAACATAAAGACACAAAAAAACCGGCATCAAGCCGGTTTTTTTTGTGAGTGCGAAAGCTTATTTAGCTTCTGGCTTTTTAGGTTCTGTGAACTTGGCACCACCGGCATTGGCCATGTAAACCACGCCACGGCCAATTTCAAAATCTTCAAAGTCGCCGCCACCTTGTGGGCCCATATTGCCTTTGCCTTTGAGCGCTGAATTGAGCAGCGCTTCATAGCCTTTGCCAATGCGAGGACCCCAAGCTCCGGCATCACCAAACTTGGGTGAACCTGCAGCGCCCGTGGCGTGACAGGCAGAACATTGAGCTTTGAACACGTCTTCGCCTGAACGTGCTTCACGGTTGGCGTCCTTGATTTCGACGGAGCCAACTTTTTGAATGCGAGCCGCGATGGCTTCAGGAGCGTTGGATGAGCCTGCTTGTGGTTTGTTGCCCGAAGTCACATAGGCCACCAAGCCGATGATGACGAACACAGGCAACACAAACGAGTAGAGCACAGCCAACAAAAGCTGTTTTGGAGTTTTGATAGGACCTGTGTGATCTTCTTCGTGATGTTGGTTGCTCATACTTAAATCCTGTGCTGTGGCTTTAAAACAGCTGAAATTATAGCGGGGAGCCTACAATGCCAAATCTTAAAAGTGCGGCTGTAGCTCAGTGGATAGAGTATTGGCCTCCGAAGCCAAGGGTCGTGGGTTCGATCCCCGCCAGCCGCACCAGTCCAATCGGAAGTCATTGATCCTTAAGGGTTCTGTGACTTATTCGGTGGGTTGCTACATCGCTCTGCTACAAAAAGGTAGAGCATGGCAAGACATCTTGCAAGGCGCGGAGGCGTCTGGTGGGCACGTTTAGGTGTTCCAAAAAGACTACGTGATGCAATCGGACGACGAGAGTTCATCCAGTCTTGTCGTACTCCAGACTTGCAGGTGGCAAAGCTCGTTGCCGCCGTATTGATCGCAGAATGGCGACGCTCATTAATGCGATTAGAGTGTCACACCATGAACTCAAATGTTTCCAAGCTGTTAGCGTCAGCTCCTGAGCTTTCGATTGGCTCCACTGTCACTCTCGCTGAAGCTGAAAAGTTCGGTGTTGATCGTGCTCAACTGTTGCGGGTCGTGTCGGGCGGGAGGGTGCCCCTTTACTACCGTGTTGCTGGCATCGAGGGGCATGTTGTCAATGTTGATGATCTAGATCAAGACCCCGTCACTGGTGGTCGTGATATTCCACCAGCTAACACTATGCCTCGTGGTGCATTGGAGTCAATACAAAGTGGCGTGCTGCAACTTACCGACTTCAGAGCAATCGCGAATGTCATCCTTGTCGATGCGTCGCAGACGGTGGAGCTGGTTGCCTTCGTTGTGTCGAACAAGCCAGAGCGATGGTTTATACCAAATGTCACGGTTTTGGCGTCTGTTGAAGCTCTGGAGGTCAGTTCGAAAGCGATAGAGTTGATACGAGGCCATATGGCTGCTCGTATACCTGAGTCTGAACGACAGCAACTAACCGCGTTGCCGCAGATCGAGTTGGTGAACAAGCAAGCTCAAGGCAGAAGAGCCGATGTTCTATTCAGCAAAGCGGTCGATGTTTATTGTTCAGACCCAACTGGTTTGCCAAACGCGATTGAAAGCACTTCTGAACTGCGCCAGCGTAAAAAGTCGATGTTGCATTTTGCGGAGTATGTGGGTGACCTTCCGCTTGGTGAAATTACGTCTGATTCGCTGCGGCAATTCAGAGATGGACCTTTGCGCACCTTTCCAGCCAAGGCCAATCACTTACCAAGGCGCTTGGTGCGGGAGACCATGAAAGAGACCATCCAAGCGATAAATGACGCAGGTGAAGAGCGACCTTTACTCAGTCAAGCCCGTCAGGCAGAGCGCATGACGTACCTGTCGAGCTTCTTTGGCTGGTTGCATAAAAAGGAATGGTTAATGCACAACCCAGCTGCATCGCTCAAGGGTGAGTCAGGGTTGAGTAAAGCCGAGCGCAGGAATGCTAGCCATAAAACTCGAAGCACTTCTCACGACCATGATGAAGACGGGCGTCAGCCTTTCACGCCAGAAGAGCTGATGTCAATATTCGCTCAACCGCAGTACCAAACAGGCGATGGGCGACACATAACAAAAGGTAATCAGACTTGGGCACCATTTGAGTATTGGTTGCCCTTGCTTGGCTTGTTTGCAGGCTGTCGCATTGGTGAGGTTTCACAATTGCACTTAACCGATGTACGAGAGATCGAAGGCGTCTGGGTGCTCGACATCAACGATCACACGAAAGACAAGCGAGTTAAGACCAAGGAGACCTCAATCCGTCGTATTCCAATACACCCCAAGCTGATAAACCTTGGCTTTTTGGAGTACTGTGATTCATTGCGTCGGGCTGGTTTCCAGCGCGTTTTTCCTGAGCTGACCTACAGTACAAGTGACGCACGGTATGGAAAGGAGCCGATTCGCAAGATGTCAGCCATGTTGGAGTCACTAGGCATGCCAAGAAACGGTGAAAAAGTCTTTCATTGCCTTCGTCATAACGCGAACAATGCGTTCACACGCGTACCAATGAGCGACTTGCCGTATGCCGATGAGAATCTTCGCAAATACATCCGATACAAGTTGATGGGACATGCCTTGCCAGAAGGTGACGTGAATCAAGCGCATTACACCAAGACAACGATGGCAGAGATGTTGAGCTTGATTTCTGGTGTTGACTACGAACTTTCCGAAATCGCAGAATTCAATGTTTCGGCGGGCATTGATGCAGTCTGGGCCGCATTGAATCGAAAGAAAGGACATCGACGAGGGAAAGAGGATATGGGGGCCTTTGCTGTGAAGTCCTAGTCATGCCCGACTCCTGCTACCTACCCAAGATCGATGTGCTGCATCGGCACTATTTCGGTTTGGGTGTGGTCGATGTTTGTGATGCTTTGTTTCAGATTCAAGCAGGCTGTCTATAGCGTCACTGAGTCTTGAAGACCCACTTCTGATCCGTAACCCAATCACAAACCACGTACCAGCGGAGCGTCCGTTGTTTCGAGCCACAACCATGGTGATTCCACCAAAAATCAGGCCCATGAAAATCCACATAAATTCCATTAGTCACCTCAATTTAGTGAGTTGATTAGTGGCTTATGCGCCACATTAAT
>Ga0228698_1000404_pt1 | contig 35139 bp, 26 predicted proteins | sample McNCre117_Aug_MG_FD_178015 | JGI IMG/M metagenome (GOLD analysis project Ga0228698, IMG submission 178015) | Freshwater microbial communities from McNutts Creek, Athens, Georgia, United States - 1-17_Aug_MG | ecosystem: Environmental > Aquatic > Freshwater > Creek | place: USA: Georgia... | reverse complement strand
GCTGATGCTACGGGCTGTCAATGGCCGACGCAGCATGTTGGAGCAGGCGTCGGCACAGCTGTATGTCCTGATGCAAAAACGCAGTGCCGAAGGATTGGAATTGCGCCGGCTATTGGACTTGCCCCTGGTCCGCAATGTGCACCCGATGTTTGCCTTGAGCTGGACCCTGATGCACGTTATCAATGAAAGCAGTCCGCTGTTCGGCATGAACGCCGCCGATCTGGCGGCCTGCAACGCCGACTTTATTCTCACCATCAGCGGGTCCGATGAAGTCACCACACAGGAATTGCGCACCCGCCATATCTACCGCCACAGCGATATGCGGTGGAACCACCGCTTTGAAGACATGTTGCAGATTGACGCCGACGGGCGCGAACACATTGACTATGCCCATGTGCACAGCGTGCGACCGCTCGCCAGCGCAGACTATGCAGCCATGCCTACGCCGCCCACTGCATTGCCGCCAGCAGCGCACTGAGGGTAAAGAAGGATGCAACGGTGCTGGCCAACAGTGCGGCCGCACTGAACTCCTCCAGCCCGTCAGCCTGCGTCAGGGTGGGATAAATCCCCATGATCGGCATGGCCGCCATCATGATCGCTGCGTGCCGCAGGTTCGGCTCCATCAGGGCCAATCCCAGCGCCGGCAGCGCAGCAATTGCCAAGGCCACAAATGCCGGGTGCAATAGCTGCTTGCCTACCACGATAGGCAACACGCGTACCAGCATGCCGGCAATGGGCACGCCCACCAAAGCGCCGCCAATCACCAGCAAGGACAGCACACCACTGGCGTTGGCAAACATATTGATGGTCTGGGCCAGCGGTGCAGGCAGGTGTATGCCGCTAATGGATATCAGCAAACCCAAAATCAGCGATTGGATCAAAGGCATTTTGGCCAACCGCAGAAAGGATTGTTGCAAAACGCGCAGCGGCGAGCCCGCCCCGCCCCGCCCGCGCTCTGCCAACAGCAAGCCGAGCGGAATAACAATCAGGTTCTCTACGATCATGTTCAGGGCCAGCGCCTCGCCGGCAATATTTCCAATCGTGAGCATCAGAATCGGATAACCGACGAAGCCGCTGTTCGAACTGGCCATACCCAAGCCATAAAACGCGCTGGCAGTGGCACCTTTTTGAACCACACGGCGGGCGAAGAAATAACCCAATATCAGCGTACAGAGACCACCAAAGCAATACACCAGCAAATAGCTGGTGCTCAATAGTTCACTGAAACTGCGCTGGGTGAGCGCGCGCAGCAGCAACGCCGGCAGGGCCAGATTGACAACCAGTTTGCCGAACACACGCATATCGGCCTTGGAAAACAAGCCATAGCGGGTCAGTAAATAGCCGATTCCTACAATCAGATAAATAGGAAAGGTAACGGCAAATATATCGAGCATGAAAATTTCCGGCTAATCCGGTAGAAAATTGGGTAAAACACGGATTGTGCCGGACATATGCGATGCCCAAACCGGCCCCACCCCACCTTTGACACTTATGCCCTTCACGCCCCGTTTTGCCAGTGTTTGCCTCGGTCTGTGCCTCGCGGTTTGCCTGGGGGCCTGCAGCGACCTCCGTGGGCCTGCATCCATGCCCCCGGCGACCGCCGACATGGCCGCAGTCATTCCGAATCGCTGGTATGCGCCGCAACCCCACGGGGGGGACCTGCAGGCACTGTCGGACTGGTGGCAGTCTTTGGGGGACCCCGTCCTGGTCACGTTGATTCACGCTGCCGAGGTGGTCAGCCCCAGCCTGGCCTCGGCCCAGGCCAATGTCGTGCAATCCCGCAGCGTACGGACCCAGGCGCAGGCCGCCAACCGCCCCACACTGGACGCCAACGCGCTGGCCGAGCGCGGCGTCACCAGCAGCACCCCGCTGGTGTCTACCTTGCTGCAAGGCAGCCTGGACGCTTCCTGGGAAATCGATTTATTCGGCGCCAACCGCGCCAGCGCGAACGCTGCCGAGGCCCGCTACCAAAGTGCCCGCGCGCAATGGCATGTGGCCCGGGTGCCGGTTGCGGCCGAAACGGCCACCGACTACTTTGGCTGGCAAACCTGCCAATTACAGAAAGGCATCGCCGCGCAAGACGCCGCATCCCGCCAACGCAGTGCCGAACTGACGCACCGCAGCGCGCAGGCCGGATTGACGGCACCAGTGAATGCGGCATTGGCCGATGCGGCCAGCCAGGACAGCCAGTCCCAGTTAACGCAACAAACCCGCCAATGTGAGGGCTTGCTAAAAGCCCTGGTGGCACTCACTGGCCTGGCCGAGCCCGATCTTCGGCTGCAGCTGTCCAGTGCGCCACCGGAGCCGCTCCAACCCCAGGCTTTGCATGTTGCACGGATACCCGCCGAGCTGCTCAACCAGCGCCCCGACGTCTATGCCGCACAACAATTGGTTGCCGCTGCCAGCGCCGACCTGGGAGCGGCCCAGGCGCGGCGCTACCCGCGCCTGACCTTGTCGGGTTCGATTGGCGCACTGGAACTGAACAATGCCAGCGGCAGCACCGATCTGTCGACGTGGGCCATCGGCCCGTTGGCACTCTCACTGCCCATTTTTGATGGCGGCCGGCAAACTGCCAATATCGCATCGGCCCAAGCCCGCTACACCGAAGCGACAGCCACCTATCGGGGTGCCGTGCGGCAAGCCGTGCGCGAGGTCGAGGATGCCTTGCTGGCCCTGGCCGCGGCATCCGACCAGGAACAACAGGCACGGGCAGCAGCGCAGTCGTATCAAATTGCAATGCACGCCAGCGAGGCCCGATTCCAGGCCGGAACGGCAAACCAACTCGATCTGCAAGACGCACGCCGCAGCCTGCTGTCGGCCCAGCATAATTTGCTGCAACGCGGGCTCGACCAACGCACGGCCTGGATTGCCCTGTACCGCGCTGTCGGCGGCGGCTGGGATGCCCGTACCACCGAATCAACCACCCCTGAATTGCCATGAAACGCACCGTACTTCGAACCACCCTCCAATCTGTTCGGGCTGCAGCCACGATTGCGACCCTGGGTCTGGTAATGCAGCCGGCCAGCCAGGCACAAGATGCGCCAGCCAGCGGCAGCAAAGCGGCATTGACGGTCACGTTGGCCCGCCCCAGCCAAGTCAACTTGCCATTGCGACTGGCGGCCAACGGCAACGTGGCGGCTTGGCAGGAAGCCAGTCTGGGCTCGGAATCGGCGGGCTTGCGTCTGGCCGAAGTGCGTGTGAATGTGGGTGACGTGGTGCAGCGCAATCAGGTGCTGGCGGTATTTGCAGCCGACAGCGTAGCGGCCGACCTGGCTGCCGCACGCGCCAGCGTAGCCGAGGCCAGTGCCAATGCCAGCGCGGCCAATGCCGACGCCAACCGTGCCCACGCGCTCCAAGACTCGGGCGCCCTCAGTGCCCAACAAATCAGTCAGTATGAAACCACCCAGGCCGCAGCCCAGGCGCGGCTGGACAGTGCGCGCGCCAACCTCGAACAGCAACTGCTGCGTTTGCAACACACCGAAGTCCGGGCGCCAGAGAGCGGCATTATTTCGGCACGCACGGCAGCGGTGGGCGCCGTGGTACCGCTCGGCAGCGAACTCTTCAAACTGATCTTGAAGAGCCGGCTCGAATGGCGCGCCGAAGTTACGGCCACCGAATTGTCACAAATTCACAGCGGGCAACACGTCAGTCTGCAAACTGCCACTGGCAAGGCGGTGACGGGCAGCGTGCGCATGATCGCACCGACAATTGACCCGCAAACCCGCAATGCCCTGGTGTATGTGGACCTGCCCAAACAAACACCGGCGAGTGGTTTGCGCGCCGGCCTGTTTGCCCGTGGCGAGTTTCAGCTGGGCAACAGCAGCGCCCTGACGGTGCCCCAACAAGCGGTCGTCGCGCGTGACGGATTTCAGTATGTATTCAGTGTCAGCAAGGACAATAAAGTAGCCCAGCGCAAAGTCAGTGTGGGCCGGCGCGCGGGTACCCAGGTGGAAATTCTGCAAGGGCTCGATGCCAATGCCAGTGTTGCCGTTGATGGTGCGGCATTCTTGAATGACGGCGACACGGTGCGCGTCGCTCCTTAACGGCCACCCAAGGACCCGCCCATGAACGTTTCCGCCTGGTCGATTAAAAACCCCATTGCCGGGTTGATGTTGTTTGTCATGCTGACCTTTGCGGGGATGCTGGCGTTCAACACCATGAAGGTGCAGAACTTCCCCGATCTGGACCTGCCCACCGTCACCATCAGCGCATCCCTGCCCGGTGCGGCACCGGCGCAGCTCGAAACCGAAGTGGCGCGAAAGCTGGAAAACGCCATTGCCTCACTGCAAGACCTAAAGCACATTTACACCAAAGTGCAAGACGGCGGCGTCACCATCACGGCCGAGTTCCGCTTGGAAAAGCCGGTTCAGGAAGCGGTCGATGATGTGCGCTCGGCGGTTGCGCTGGTGCGCGCCGACCTGCCCGCCGACCTGCGGGATCCGGCTGTCAGCAAACTCAACCTGGCTGGCTCACCGGTGCTGGCCTACACCGTGGCATCGAGCGCCCTGGATGACGAAGGCCTGAGCTGGTTTGTCGACAACACCATCAAACGCAAACTGCTATCGGTCAAAGGCGTGGGGGCCATCAACCGGGTCGGCGGCGTCGACCGCCAGGTCACGATTGCGCTGGACCCTTTGCGCCTGCAGGCGCTGAATGCCACAGCGGCGGATATTTCGCGCCAGCTCAAGGCCATGCAAACCGATTCGGCCGGCGGTCGTGCCGATCTTGGCGGCAGCGAACAGCCTATTCGCACGCTCGCCAATGTGGGCTCTGCCACCGAGTTGCAAGCCATGGACATTGCCCTCTCTGATGGCCGGCATATCCGCCTGGGAGATGTGGCAACGGTGCGCGACACCGTCGCCGAGCCCCGGGCTGCCGCCTTGCTGGACGGCAAACCAGTGGTCGGCTTTGAGGTTGCCCGAAGCCGCGGGGCCAGTGAAATTGAGGTGGGCGCCGGGGTCCGCAAAGTATTGGCCGAGCTGCGTGCCGCGCGCCCCGACATGCGCATTACCGAGGCCTTCGATTTCGTCACGCCGGTACAACAAGAATACGATGGCTCCATGCACTTGCTCTACGAGGGTGCGGTGCTGGCGGTGCTGGTGGTCTGGTTGTTTTTGCGCGATGTGCGCGCCACGTTGGTGTCCGCCGTGGCCCTGCCGCTGTCGGCCATACCGGCGTTTATTGGCATGCAGCAACTGGGCTTCACAATCAATGTGGTGACGCTGCTGGCCCTCTCGTTGGTGATCGGGATTCTGGTCGACGACGCGATTGTCGAGGTGGAAAACATTGTGCGGCACTTGCGCATGGGCAAAACGCCCTACCAGGCGGCCATGGAAGCCGCCGATGAAATTGGCCTGGCGGTGATCGCAACCACGTTCACGCTGATTGCCGTGTTTTTGCCCACCGCCTTCATGGCCGGCATTCCGGGCAAATTTTTCAAGCAATTTGGCTGGACGGCATCGCTGGCAGTTGCCGCGTCGCTGCTGGTCGCCCGGGTGCTCACGCCGATGATGGCGGCCTACCTCCTGAAGCCCCACCTGAATGCCGAAAAACCGGCGCGCTGGATGACCCTTTACCTGCGTTGCGCGGCCTGGTGTGTGCGCCACCGCAACTGGACCATGGTGGCGTCAGCTGCATTTTTTGTGGGTTCCATATTGCTGATACCCCTGCTCCCCAAAGGTTTTATTCCACCCGACGACCTGTCGCAAACCCAGGCCTTCATCGAGTTGCCACCGGGTTCCACACTGCAGCAGACACTGCAAGTGGCCGAAGCGGCGCGCCAGCGCATCATGCAAGTGGGCCATATCCAAAGTGTCTACACGACGATCGGTGGCGGTACGGCGGGCTCCGATCCATTTGCCCCCAGCGGCTCCGCCGAAGCACGCAAAGCAACCCTCACGCTGCTGCTGGAGCCACGCTCCTTGCGGCCACGCAAACAGACCATTGAACAGGCCATCCGCAGCGCTTTGGCGCCATTGCCCGGCATTCGCACCAAGGTCGGGCTGGGCGGCTCGGGAGAAAAATATGTGTTGGTGCTGTCGGGTGAGGATCCGACCGCGCTCGCGATGGCCGCGCACGCCGTTGAGCGGGATCTGCGAACCATTCCCAAGCTCGGCAATATTGCCTCTACCGCCAGCCTGGTCCGACCGGAAATCACGGTACACCCAGACTATGCGCGCGCCGCCGATCTGGGTGTCAGCAGCAATTCCATTGGTGAAACGCTGCGCATCGCCACGGTCGGCGACTACGACACTGCCCTGCCCAAACTCAACCTCAGCCAGCGCCAGATACCGATCGTGGTGCAACTCGACCCGGCTGCCCGGACCGACCTGAACCTCCTGTCCCGGTTGGCAGTGCCGGGCGCACGTGGCCCGGTCATGCTGGGCCAGGTCGCCTCGCTGGATGTGGCCGGGGGCCCCGCCGTGATTGACCGCTATGACCGTTCACGCAATATCAATTTCGACATTGAGCTGTCGGGTCAGCCGCTGGGCGAGGTGGCGGCCGCCGTGGAAAAACTGCCATCCGTGCGCAATTTGCCGGCCGGCGTGGTGGTGCGCGAAGTAGGCGATGCCGAAGTCATGGCTGAACTGTTTGCCAGCTTCGGCCTGGCGATGCTGACCGGTGTGCTGTGCATCTATATCGTGCTGGTGCTGCTTTTCAAGAGTTTTTTGCACCCGGTAACCATCCTTGCCGCGCTGCCACTCTCTTTAGGGGGGGCCTTTATTGGCCTTTTGCTAGCGCAAAAGAGCTTCTCCATGCCGTCGCTGATCGGCTTGATCATGCTGATGGGCGTGGCCACCAAGAACTCGATTTTGTTGGTCGAATATGCCATTCTTGCACGCCGCACGCAGGGGCTGTCGCGCTGGGATGCCTTGTTGGATGCCTGCCACAAACGGGCCCGCCCTATCATCATGACCACCCTGGCCATGGGCGCAGGCATGTTGCCTATCGCAATTGGTCTTGGCGCAGCCGACACCAGCTTTCGCGCACCAATGGCCATCGCCGTGATTGGCGGCTTGATTACATCAACATTTTTGAGCTTATTGGTAATTCCTGCCGTCTTTACTTATGTAGACGACCTGGCCGATTGGTTCGGACGCTGGCGAAAAGTGCGAGAATAATCGCCATGCCCCACTCCCTCATGCGTTCGGCCCTGGCCGGCGTTGCCTTGCGTTGCATATGACGCAAGGCGCTTCCACGTTCGAAGACCGCACTGCCGAAGACATTGCGCTGGACGTGCACGCGTTGGCACAGGCCCTGAACCGGATGGGTCAGGGTGTCATGATTTTCGACGCCCGGCTGCAGCTCATCCTGTTTAACCCGAGTGTCTGCCAGTTGCTCGATATCGATGCCGCCTATCTGGTTGGCATGCCCACCCTGGAGGCGGTTGATACCTTTCTCTTCAGTCAGAAAAAACTCAACGACAGCCCCAGTCCGCAAGATGCGCCACGCAACCCCGGCGAGACCCTGGGCCGCCGCCTGCAAACCAATGTTGATGGACTGACCCTCGAGGTCGACACCCGGGCCCTGCCCGATGGAGGCTTGATCCGCACCTTTACCGATGTCTCGGAATACGTGCGGGCACAGGCGGCGCGCGACCGCATGGACCACTTGCTGATCGCCACCCAGGCCATGGCCCAGGTGGGCGGATGGGAGTCTGACCTGGTGGCCGACCGGGTTTACTGGACCGAGGGCATATATCACATACTGGAAACCTCGCCACTGGAATACCAGCCTGGCGGTGTCATTGCGACGGCCGAGCGCTTTTTCACGCCCGATGCAATGGCCATTATTCAGGCCTTTCAGGCGGACAACAACCAGGAATACGGCCACCACGACTGCGAACTGGAAGCCATTACGGCGCGCGGTCGGCGCATCTGGATTCATGCCCGGGGCACGGCGGTTTGGCACAACGGAGCCCTGCTGTCACGGACCTCGGTGATGCAAGACATTACCGACGCGAAATTGGCCCGTGCGGCCCTTTTGGAATCCGAAAACCGCTGGAAACTGGCACTGGAAAGCACGGGCGACGGCGTCTGGGATTGGCATATTCCCAGCGGCGTTGAGTTTTTCTCCAAGCGGCTGATCGAAAGTTACGGATTCACGGAAGGCGAAATTGCCAACGACCCGACCGCTCTGGACCGCCTGACGCACCCGGACGACCTGTCCCAGATGGAGTCCGACCGCAACGCCCACTTCAACGGCCGTACACCGACCTATATGAACGAGCATCGGATCCGCTGCAAAAACGGCAGCTGGAAATGGGTGCTGAGCCGCGGCATGGTCATCAGTCGCGGCGCCGACGGCAAGCCTTTGCGCATGATAGGCACCCACACCGACATCACAGAACGCAAAAATGCCGAAGCGCTGGTCCGCCAGCAAGCCTATTTTGATACCCTGACCGGCTTGCCCAACCGCCGTATGCTGCGCGACCGGCTCGAACAGGAAATTCGGAAGTCGCGCCGGGATGGCTTGCAACTGGCCATTTTGTTCATTGATCTGGACCATTTCAAAGAAGTCAACGACACCCTGGGGCATGACCGTGGAGACCAATTGCTGGTCGAGGCCGCGCGCCGCCTGAAAGATTGCGTGCGTGAATCCGATACGGTGGCCCGCATGGGCGGCGATGAATTCACCGTGATCTTGTCCGACGTCAGTGACTCCGAGCACCTGGAGCCGGTGCTGCAAAAACTGCTGCATTCGCTGGACGGCGTATTTTTGCTGGGACACGAGCAGGCCTTTGTGTCGGCCAGCATCGGTGTCACGCTGTATCCGCACGACGCCACCGAAATTGAAGACCTGCTGAAAAACGCCGACCAGGCGCTTTACGCCGCCAAAGGCGAAGGACGCAACCGCTTCAGCTTCTTCACGCCCGCCCTGCAAGATGCCGCACAACGCCGTGTGCGGCTGGCGGCCGACCTGCGGGCCGCCTTGCAGGAATCGCAGTTTCGGGTGGCCTACCAACCCATCGTGGACTTACAAACCGGTCAAATACACAAAGCCGAAGCACTGTTGCGTTGGGAACACCCGCGCCGGGGGCTGGTCAGTCCGGCCGAATTTATTCCGGTAGCCGAATCCAATGGCCTGATTGTTGACATCGGCGAATGGATTTTTCACCAGGCGGCGGCCCAGGTAAAACAATGGCGAAACACCCTGCATCCGGATTTTCAGATCAGTGTCAACCGGTCGCCGGTGCAGTTTCAAAATGCCGCCCGTTCATTGCGCCCCTGGGGCGAGCAATTGCAAGAAATGGGCTTGCCCGGCAATGCCATTGTGGTGGAAATCACAGAAGGCTTGTTGCTCGATACCAATCAGCAAGTCGGATCGCAATTGATCGACCTCGGTGCCGCCGGCGTTCCGGTGTCACTGGACGACTTCGGTACCGGCTACTCATCGCTGGCCTATTTGCAAAAATTTGACATTGACTTCATCAAAATTGACCAATCTTTTGTCCGCCACCTCACGCCCCATTCGACCAATCACTCTTTGTGCAAGGCAATCATCGTGATGGCCCACGAGCTGGGCATCAGCGTGGTGGCCGAAGGCGTCGAGTCGGAACAGCAGCGCGCATTGCTGGCCAGCGCCGGTTGTGACTATGCCCAGGGCTATTTGTTTTCCAAGCCGATTGATGCAATCAGCTTTGAAGAATGGATTGCCCAGAACACAGGCAACGCCACATGACGGCTCCAGAAAACGCGGGGGTACAGCAGGCGCTGGAAGCACGCCTGATGGAGCTGGAAATCAAGGCCAGCTTTATGGACGATGTGCTGGACAAGCTCGACCAGGTGGTCATTCGACAACAACAGCAAATCGATTTTTTGCAACGCGAGCTGCTCGCCTTGCACAGCCAAAACCAGGCATCGGACCCGGCCACCCAACGCAATCTGCGCGACGAACTGCCGCCGCATTACTGACGGGCGGTTTGCCATGGCCATTCCGCAAAGTTTTATTCAGGACCTGTTGACCCGGGCCGACGTGGTTGAAGTCGTTGGACGCTTTGTGCCGCTCAAAAAAGGCGGCGCCAACTTTATGGGCCTGTGCCCATTCCACGGGGAAAAGTCACCGTCCTTCACGGTCAGCCCCAGCAAGCAGTTTTACCACTGCTTTGGCTGCGGAAAAAACGGCAACGCCATCGGTTTTTTAATGGAACACGCCGGCATGGGCTTTGTCGAAGCGGTGACCGATCTCGCCCAGCAATATGGCATGCCCATGCCCCAGGACGACGCCAGCCCCGAAGACCGGGCACGCGCCCAAGCACAGCGAGAGAAGCAGCAAACCCTGACCGGCGTACTGGAAAAAGCCTGCGATGCCTATCGGCGCCACTTGAAAGAGTCGGCGCGCGCCGTCGCCTATTTCAAGGGACGTGGCGTCTCGGGTGAAATTGCGCGCGCCTTTGGCCTGGGCTATGCCCCGGAAGGCTGGCGCAGTCTGGCCAGCGTATTCCCCCACTACGATGATCCGCTGTTGGTGGAGAGCGGCTTGGTAATTGCACAGGCCGACGAAAGCAGCGGTGCTGAAAAGCGCTATGACCGCTTTCGCGACCGCGTGATGTTCCCGATTCGCAATGTGAAAGGTGAAATCATTGGCTTCGGTGGGCGCGTTCTGGGCGACGACAAGCCCAAATACCTGAATTCTCCCGAAACCCCGGTTTTCAGCAAAGGCCGCGAGCTCTACGGCTTGTTTGAAGCGCGCACCGCTTTGCGCGCCAAAGGCTATGCCCTGGTAACCGAAGGTTATATGGATGTGGTGGCGCTGGCCCAACTCGGTTTCCCCAACGCCGTTGCCACGCTGGGTACCGCATGTACCAGCGACCATATTCAAAAGCTATTCCGTTTTACCGACACCGTGGTGTTCAGTTTTGACGGCGACGCCGCCGGCCGGCGCGCCGCCCGCAAAGCGCTGGACGCGGCGTTGCCCTACGCCACCGACGTGCGCAGCATCAAGTTTTTGTTTCTGCCGGCCGAGCATGACCCCGACAGCTTTATTCGCGCGCACGGCGAGAGCGAATTCGCACGTTATGTCTCGGAAGCGACGCCGCTGAGCCGCTTTTTGGTTGAAAGTGCACGCGAAGGCTGCGATATGGGCAGCGCCGAAGGCCGCGCCCAGTTCGCCAGCGCGGCCCGGCCCTTGTGGACCGCGTTACCCGAAGGCGCCCTGAAAATGCAATTGCTGGGTGAAATGGCCGATCAGATGCACTTCACAGGCCGGGCACTGGCACAGCTCTGGGCAACCCAGGTTGGCCAACGCCAGAGTGCCCCCGAAACGCCGTGGATGGCCCCGAACGGAGCGCCCGACGACGTGCCCTGGGATCCGATGGACATGGCGGTCTATGCGTCCGGTCCGGTGCCGGAATACCAGGGCAACAGCGGGGGTGGCAAATCAGGCTGGCGTGACCGCCCATGGAAAAAAGGCGAGTTTCGCAAGGGCCGGGACCGCAACGGACGCGATCGCCCGCCAGGTGCCTATCGCCCGATGTCGGGCAATACCGCCCCCCCCACCAGCCGCGCCGACCATGCTACGCGTATTTTGCTTGGCCAAAGTGCCCTCTGGGACCAGCTTAGCAACGAGGACCACGCCCTGCTCTGCGGCCTGCCGGCGCCCCATGGCAGCCTGCTGGTGTGGTTGGAAGGCCAACTCCATGAACACGGCGCCCAAACCTGGCAGGTATTGACCGATGCACTGCAGGGCCATCCCCATGCTGCACAAGCACGCGCACTGATGGAAGCAGCTCCGGCCGAGCCGCCATTGCAGGAGTCGGCAGACGAACTGCGCGACGTCCTCAACCGCATGCTGATCGACCAGCTGAAGTGGCAAGAAACCGAGGCCATCGCCGCCGCCGCCAGCGATCCGTCGGCACTGCAAAGGTACCGGGAAATACAAACACGCAGACTGCAACTGGAAAAGATGCAAACTCCGGGTATAATCCCCGGTTGATTCGGCAAGAGCGACAGCAACACCTCCGGACCGGCAAAGCGATGACAACGTTCACAAGCTGCCACTCCACCGCAAGGATTGCATTCCAAATGTTCGCCCATACATCTTGCCTAGCAGACTAACGGCTTAACAGCTGGTCCATGACCTGCGTGCAGAATTCATTTTGCATGGCCATCGGTTCCGGCCCACTGATTCGCCCTGTTTATTGTGCCCTTCCCGCTGTACTGAGGTTCCTGCATGCCCGCTCAAAAGTCCGCCAAGACCGCTTCTCCCGCCGAAATTCCAGAAAAAGCCACGGCTGCATCCAAAGCCAAAGCAGACAAAAAAGCAAGCGAGACCGCTGGCAGTGCGTCGAGTGACGCCGTTGTGGGGGCCGATGTGCCCGTCAAGAAGCGCCCGGGCCGCCCGCCCAAGGCGGCCAGTGCAGGCGACGAAGCGCCGGCAAAAACAGGTGCCAAGCGCGGCCGCAAGCCCAAGGCTGCTGCAGGCGCCAGCACAGAGCCCAGCGATGACATGGACATGTCCGACATCGAAGCCGACCTGGTAGGAGAACCCGAAGCCGCCACAACCGGCGAAAAGGTCAAGCCTCTGCGCATGAAAATCAGCAAGGCCAAAGAGCGCGCCTTGATGAAAGAATTTGGTCTGGACGAGACCGTTTTGTCAGAAGAAGACATGGCCAAGCGGCGCTTGCGTCTGAAGGCCCTGATCAAACTCGGTAAAACCCGTGGCTACCTGACCCACGGGGAAATTTCCGATCACTTGCCCGACAAGCTGGTCGACGCGGAAACCCTGGAAGTCGTTATCTCCATGTTGAACGACATGGGCGTTGCGGTGTACGAACAAACGCCCGATGCCGAAACGCTGCTGTTGAACAACAACGGCCCCACCGCGGCAACCGAAGAAGAAGCCGAAGAAGAAGCCGAGGCGGCACTCTCTACGGTGGACTCCGAATTTGGTCGCACCACCGACCCCGTGCGCATGTACATGCGCGAAATGGGCACCGTTGAATTGTTGACGCGCGAAGGCGAAATTGAAATCGCCAAGCGCATTGAAGGCGGCCTGATGGACATGATGGAGGCCATCAGCGCCTCGCCTGCCACCATTGCCGAAATTTTGCGGCTGGGCGAAGAAATTCGCGAAGGCAAGGTGGTTATCACCACGATTGTTGACGGTTTCTCTAACCCGAATGAAGCCGACGACTATGTGGCCGAGGAAGACTTCGACGAATTCGATGAAGCCGACGACGACGACGGCAAGGGCGGCTCCAAAGCCCTGACCAAAAAACTCGAAGAGCTGAAGAAACAAGCCCTGGAACGTTTCGACCGCCTGCGGGAATTGTTCGAAAAAGTACACAAGGTATACGACAAGGAAGGCTACGGCACGCCCACCTACCAGAAAGCACAGCATGCACTGAGCGAAGAGCTGATGACCATCCGCTTCACCGCCAAGGCGATTGAAAAACTGTGCGATATGGTGCGCAGCCAGGTTGACGACGTGCGCAAAAAAGAGCGCGAACTGCGTCGCATCATTGTCGACAAATGCGGCTATCCACAGGACCAGTTCATTGTCGAATTCAGTGGCCGTGACAAGACCGGCCAAAAGGTTGCATCCAACCTGCTGAACCTGAAGTGGATTGAAAAGCAGGCGGCAGCCAACAAGCCGTGGAGCGCCATCATGTCGCGCAATATTCCACCGGTGCAAGACATTCAGCAAAAGCTGGCCGATCTGCAATCGCGTGTAGTGGTGCCGCTGGACCAGCTCAAAGACATCAACAAACGCATGAACGCGGGCGAATACGCCTCCCGTGCGGCCAAGAAAGAAATGATCGAGGCCAATTTGCGCCTGGTTATTTCCATCGCCAAAAAATACACCAACCGTGGCTTGCAATTCCTCGATTTGATCCAGGAAGGCAATATCGGCCTGATGAAAGCGGTAGACAAGTTCGAATACCGCCGTGGTTACAAATTTTCTACCTATGCCACATGGTGGATTCGCCAGGCCATTACGCGCTCCATTGCAGACCAGGCACGCACCATCCGGATTCCGGTCCACATGATCGAGACCATCAACAAGATGAACCGGATCAGCCGCCAGCATTTGCAAGAGTTCGGCTTTGAACCCGACGCCTCGGTGCTCGCTGCCAAGATGGAAATTCCGGAAGACAAGATCCGCAAAATCATGAAGATTGCCAAAGAGCCAATCTCCATGGAAACGCCGATCGGGGACGACGACGATTCCCACCTGGGCGACTTTATTGAAGACAGTGCCAACACAGCGCCGATGGAAGCGGCCATGCAAGCCGGACTGCGCGATGTGGTTAAGGATATTCTGGACAGCCTGACACCGCGTGAAGCCAAGGTCTTGCGCATGCGTTTCGGTATTGAAATGACCAGCGACCACACGCTGGAAGAAGTCGGCAAACAGTTTGACGTGACCCGTGAGCGGATTCGCCAGATCGAAGCCAAGGCCTTGCGCAAACTCAAGCATCCCAGCCGCTCCGACAAACTGCGCAGCTTTACCGACACCCTCTAAACCATAAGCCCTAAGCCCTCCGCACCGGACACTCGACGCAGCCATGTTTCGTACCCTGCTCAAATCCAAAATTCACCGCGTCGCGGTGACCCAATGTGAACTGCATTACGAAGGCTCGTGTGCCATTGACGAAAACTTGCTGGATGCCGCCAACATTGTGGAGAACGAGCAGATCCACATCTGGAACATCAACAATGGCGAGCGGTTCATTACCTATGCCATCAAAGGGGCGCGTGGCTCCGGCATGATTTCAGTGAATGGCTCGGCTGCGCGCCGCGCCAACACGGGTGATTTGCTGATCATTGCAGCGTTCGCCCAAGTGCAAGAAGCGCACGTGGTCGGCCATGTGCCGCAATTGGTATTTGTGGACGCGCACAACCAGCAAGTCGGCTTGCGCCACCAGGTACCAGTGCAACTTGCCCCGAGTGACACCGTGGATGCAAGCGGAACTTGAGCCAATCCAGAGCGCAATGGAGGGTGTTTCGGCCGGTGATAGATGGATTCTTTTGCTCTATCGGATTGCCACGTATATTGCGTTCAATATCATCGACGACGCCGCAACATTGGCATTTGGATTCAGTTGAAAATCTCGGCGTCACGGCCCGCCAATCGATCCGCCCAAACCGTTCAAACCATCCCCAGTTATTGTGCAAGGCTCTGTGCATAAGTCCTGCATAAGCCCCCAAGAGCCGCATATATATTGACCTGTGACAGCATGCCCATTTCTAAGGCAGGGTTGAATAAGACATCCGCTTGGTTGCACGCGAAGGGGTCGCTGACAGCGCGCTTGCGCCACCATGGCGCGGTAACCGTGCATGTGGTGTTTGAGGGTGCACGCCCATTGTGGTCACATGAAAGGCACGACTTGCATTGCCGCAATGGCTATGTCCGGGAGGTGGTTTTGTGCATTAATGGCCGGCCCGCCGTCTGGGCGCGCAGCGCCATCTCGCATGCCGCGCTGCAGGGTCCGTGGCGCGCGATGACCCAATTGGGCAATCGGCCATTGGCGGAGTTGCTATTCCACCGCGGCGCCAACCGGCGCGGACGCGGTCCTTTGCGTGCCATGCACTTGCCCCAACACGGCGCAATCGATGCGCATATCCGGGCGGCATGGCCAGAAAACACCCGCCCTCGCTGGGCGCGAACGTCGGTTTTCTCGCGCCAGTCCGAACCGTTGCACTTGATGGAGGCATTCGCACCCTGGGTATTTGCACTGCCGTGTTTGATCCAAGGCAAAGACAGCGCGCACCGCAGCGCACCAACGGGTGGGCGCCAATAGACAGGGCTGTTTCCACATGGCATTATTTGTGTAACGTGGGTCGTACCCTCGGCAGCTGAGAACCAGGGAGTTCGATGGCATGACAAGCACACTAGAAGCCGCCTTGATGCGTCTGCAATACCCCGACCAATTGCCAGCGGCTGGGGCCAACCTGTCACTTGGGCGCAGTCTGAGTGCGATCCGCACCCACTTGGGGATGGACGTGGCGTTTATATCGGAATTTGTCGATGGTCGCCGCTATTTTCGGGCGGTTGACGCATCGGCGCCCAGCCCGCCCATTCAGGTAGGCCAGTCCGATCCCCTGGAAGCGAGTTTTTGCCAGCGCGTAGTCGATGGGCGTCTCCCTGAATTGATGACCGACGCGCGACTGAATGCGGAAGCGCAAACCCTGCCAGCAACACAACAACTACCGGTGGGCGCCCATCTGAGTGTGCCGGTGCGACTCCGATGCGGACGGATTTTTGGCACACTGTGCTGCTTCAGCACCGACGCCGACCCCAGCCTGGGCCACCGCGACCTGGCCCTGATGCGCGTGCTATCCGACATGCTGGCAGACCAAATCGACACCGATCTGCAAGACCAGCGCGCGAACAATGCCGTTCAAAGCCGCCTCGCCTTGGCCATGGATGCCAGGCACATGCGCAGCGTCTACCAGCCGATCTGGAATCTGGATACCCACCGACTGCTCGGCTTTGAAGCCCTGACACGCTTTGATTGCGATCCGCAGCGCCCGCCCGATCAATGGTTTCACGAAGCCGCCGCCACCGGTCACGGCACGGTCCTGGAAATTCGGGCTATTGAAACCGCCCTGCAGGCATTGGCACACATTCCAGACGACCTCTACATCGCCATCAACGCCTCGCCCTTGACCGTCATCAGCCCGGCACTGTCGGCCGTGCTTGCGCAACATCCCTTGCATCGAATTGTGCTGGAGATCACGGAACACGATGCAGTCGACGCCACGCTCTACAACACCATCGCCGCGGTCATGCAACCATTGCGCCGGGGCGGCCTGCGCGTGGCCGTCGATGATGCCGGAGCCGGTTATGCCTGCTTCAAACACATATTGCATCTGTCACCCGACATCATCAAGCTCGATGTCAGCATCACACGCGACATTGACAGCGATTTCAGCCGCCAGGCCCTGGCCGCCGCGTTGGTCCGATTTTCTGAATCGATTCGCTGCAGCCTGGTTGCCGAAGGCGTAGAAACCATCGCCGAACTGGCCACGCTGCGGCAACTCGGCGTGCAACTGGCACAAGGCTACGCACTGGCGCGCCCCATGCCCCTGGAACAGGCCTTGCGGCAGATCGATACAGCGACCCGGGCCTGAGGCCGTTCAGCCCGCCAGCGTTCGGGCCGAGCGGGCGGTGCGCTCTTCCACAAATGCAAAAGCAAATTCCAGCACTTCGTTCATCGAACGTTCAATCGTTTCGCGCTCTTGTTCGGTCATGTAGAACATCATGTCGACATCGTGCCGCACGTAACGCACCGGCAAACGATTGAGTGCCAGGCAGGCTACATCGGCCAACATGTCGGCGCTGAATTCGTGGTATCGGGGTTCTTGCGAAATCCGCGCCACATCTTCAAACACCAATCGCTCGTAGTAATTGTGAACTTGCTCAAAGTTGAACTTCATGGGGCATCCCTGATGGCACGGCCCGGCCAATCCGGACTTCACATTGCAAAACGATAGCAGCTGCGGACCGAACTGACAAGGCTGGCACAAACCCGGAGCCTCCGGGGCGGTGCGGCATAATGCGGGGTTTGGTCGCCTGCGGTACCTTGTGCTGAATGCTGTGCGGCCCCTTTTCAAATTCAAGGCAAATTCAAGGAAACACCCATGCAAACCACCGCCACCGGCCTGCAATATGTTGATACTGTGGAAGGCGAAGGCGCCACCGCGACCAAAGGCCAAAGTGTCACCGTGCATTACACAGGCTGGCTCTACAACAACGCGACCCAGGGTGCCAAGTTTGATTCCAGCAAAGACCGCAACGATCCATTTGTATTCCACCTGGGCGCTGGCATGGTGATTCGCGGCTGGGACGAAGGCGTTGCCGGCATGAAGGTCGGCGGCAGCCGCACCCTCATTATCCCGGCCGCTCTGGGTTATGGCGCACGCGGTGCAGGCGGCGTGATTCCACCCAATGCCACACTGAAATTCGACGTCGAATTGCTGGGCGTTTCGGGCTAATACGCACACACCAAGCCTGATTTTTTACGCTGGGGGTTGAAAACCAAAATTTCTTCCCCAAATGTCGTGCAGCTTTTTTCATCCACCGACCTTTTCTACTGAATTGCATGTCCGAAAACCAGACCCCCGAATCCGCCGGCGCCGCTGAAAATCCCGCCCAGACACAGGCGCAGACGCCCGAAGACATCGTGGCCAATATGGCGATGCATGAAGCCGATGCGCTGGCCAAGGCACAAGCCGATCTGGCCACCCTGCAAGCCAAAAGCGCCGACCTTGCAGACCAGTTTCTGCGTGCCAAGGCCGACGCCGAAAACGCGCGCCGCCGGGCCGAAGATGAAATTAGCAAGGCACGCAAGTTTGCGCTGGAAAGCTTTGCCGAAAGCCTGTTGCCCGTGGCAGACAGCCTGGAAGCGGGTTTGGTAATCAAAGATGCAACGGTTGAACAGATTCGCGAAGGCGCCCAGGCGACACTGCGCCAGTTGCTGTCGGCACTTGAGCGCAACAAAGTGATTGCCATTGCGCCAACCGCCGGCACCAAGTTCGACCCACACCAACACCAGGCGATTAGCATGGTGCCCTCAGAGCAAGACGCCAACACCATCGTCAGCGTTTTGCAAAAGGGCTACTCCATCTCGGAACGGGTGTTGCGTCCGGCATTGGTCACCGTTTCGGCCCCGAAATAAGCAAAAAAACACGAAAAACCATCAATTTGCGGTACCGATGCGGCAGCCCCCTTGAAAGCTACGCAAACAACCGCACGTTGTTCACATCGAATTTACGTATCAGCAGGAGTTAGAAATGGGAAGAATTATTGGTATTGACCTCGGCACCACCAACAGCTGCGTGGCCATTATGGAAGGCAATAGCGCCAAAGTGATCGAGAACGCCGAAGGCGCGCGCACGACACCGTCCATTATTGCGTACCAAGAAGACGGCGAAGTGTTGGTGGGTGCATCCGCCAAGCGCCAGGCTGTCACCAACCCACGCAACACGCTGTATGCGGTGAAGCGCCTGATTGGCCGGAAATTCACAGAAAAAGAAGTGCAAAAAGACATCGATCTGATGCCTTACACGATTGCTGCGGCCGACAACGGCGACGCTTGGGTTGAGGTGCGTGGCAACCGCCTGGCACCCCAACAGGTCAGCGCCGACGTGCTGCGCAAAATGAAAAAGACCGCCGAAGACTACCTCGGCGAAGCCGTTACCGAAGCCGTGATTACGGTCCCGGCGTACTTCAATGATGCACAACGCCAGGCGACCAAAGATGCCGGACGCATCGCCGGCCTGGAAGTCAAGCGCATCATCAACGAACCCACTGCTGCGGCGCTGGCGTTCGGTCTGGACAAGAACGAAAAGGGCGACCGCAAAATCGCCGTATACGACCTCGGTGGCGGCACCTTCGACGTCTCGATTATTGAAATTGCCGACGTCGATGGTGAAAAGCAGTTCGAAGTGCTGTCCACCAATGGCGACACCTTCCTGGGCGGCGAAGACTTTGACCAGCGCATTATCGATTTCATCATCGGTGAGTTCAAGAAAGAGCAAGGCGTTGACTTGAGCAAAGACGTGCTGGCCCTGCAACGCCTGAAAGAGGCTGCAGAAAAAGCCAAGATCGAGCTCTCCAGCAGCGCCCAGACCGACATCAACCTGCCCTACATCACGGCAGATGCCACCGGACCCAAGCACTTGAACGTCAAGTTGACCCGTGCCAAGCTGGAAAGCCTGGTGGACGAGCTGATCGAGCGCACCATTGCGCCCTGCCGCACCGCCATGAAGGACGCTGGCGTCAGCGCTTCTGACATTCACGACGTGATCTTGGTTGGCGGTATGACGCGCATGCCCAAGGTGCAGGAAAAAGTGAAAGAACTGTTCGGTCAGGACCCACGCAAAGACGTGAATCCGGATGAAGCGGTTGCCGTTGGCGCCGCCATTCAAGGCCAAGTGTTGTCGGGTGACCGCAAAGACGTATTGTTGCTGGACGTGACGCCGCTGTCCCTGGGCATTGAAACCCTGGGTGGCGTGATGACCAAGATGATCACCAAGAACACCACCATTCCGACCAAGTTTGCCCAAACTTTCTCGACGGCTGACGACAACCAGCCGGCGGTGACCATCAAGGTGTTCCAGGGCGAACGCGAAATCGCAGCAGTCAATAAAATGCTGGGCGAATTCAATTTGGAAGGCATCCCACCGGCTCCGCGTGGCACACCGCAAATTGAAGTGTCGTTCGATATCGACGCCAACGGCATTCTCCACGTTGGCGCCAAGGACAAGGGCACTGGCAAAGAAAACAAAATCACGATCAAGGCCAATTCGGGCTTGTCGGAAGCCGAAATTCAGCAAATGGTGAAAGACGCCGAGTTGAACGCTGCCGACGACAAGAAGAAGCTCGAACTGGTGCAGGCCCGCAATGAAGCCGAAGCCAGCGTGCACAGCGTGAAGAAGAGCCTGGGTGAGCACGGCGAAGCGCTGGACGCTGCCGACAAGGAAAAGATCGAAGCTGCCATCAAGGACGTTGAAGGCGTTCTGGCATCGGAAGACAAAGACGAAATCAAGGCCAAGAGCGAAGCCCTGATGACGGCCAGCCAAAAGCTGGGTGAAAAAGTCTACGCTGCAATGCAGGCAGAACAAGCGGCTGCGGCCGGTGCCGCTGAAGGCGCTGCCCATGACGCTTCAGCCCATGCGCAAGCCGGTGCCGGTGCATCGTCCAAGCCAGCCGATGACAACGTGGTAGACGCAGAAGTCAAGGAAGTTAAAAAGGGCTAACGCACTGCGCTCCGCCCGTGCCGCGTTGGACGCCTCTGGTGGCCCAACGCGGCTTTTGCATTCAGTGCGACCCCATAATCTTCGCGACCCGCGACCCTGGTGACCCAAAGGACTCCGAACCAAGATGGCCAAAAGAGACTACTACGAAATTCTCGGCGTTAGCAAATCCGCCTCGGACGAGGAAATTAAAAAGGCGTATCGCAAACTGGCGATGAAGCACCACCCGGACCGCAACCAGGGTGATGCGTCCAAGGTCGCCGAAGAAAAGTTCAAAGAAGCCAAAGAGGCCTATGAGATGCTTTCGGACGCGCAAAAACGCGCGGCCTACGACCAGTACGGCCACGCTGGCGTGGACCCGAACCGGGGCGGTGGTGGTGGCGCCGAAGGTTATGGCGGTTTTGCGGAAGCCTTTGGTGATATTTTTGGCGATATGTTTGGCCAGCAACGCGGGCGCGCAGGCGGCGGCGGTCGCCAAGTCTACCGTGGCAACGATTTAAGCTATGCCATGGAAGTCACGCTGGAAGAAGCAGCACGTGGCAAAGATGCGCAGATCCGCATTCCGAGCTGGGACCATTGCGATACCTGCAAAGGCAACGGTGCCAAACCCGGCACCCAAGTCAAGACCTGCAGCAGCTGCAATGGGTCTGGTTCGGTGCAAATGCGCCAGGGTTTCTTCAGCGTGCAGCAAACCTGCCCACACTGCCGTGGCAGTGGCAAACTGATTCCAGAACCCTGCACCGTATGCATGGGACAGGGTAAGGTCAAGCGTCAAAAAACCCTGGAAGTCAAGATTCCCGCAGGGATCGATGGTGGCATGCGGATTCGCAGCGCAGGCAATGGCGAGCCGGGGACCAATGGTGGGCCCGCCGGTGATTTGTATATTGAAATTCGCCTGAAGAAACACGAAATTTTCGAGCGTGACGGCGACGACATCCATTGCTCGGTTCCTATCAGCTTCATTACCGCGGCGCTGGGTGGTGAAATCGAGGTACCGACGCTGGCCGGCAAAGCAGCAATTGACATTCCCGAAGGCACGCAAAACGGCAAGCAATTCCGTTTGCGCGGTAAAGGCATTAAGGGCGTACGCTCCAGCTATCCGGGCGACCTTTACTGTCACATTGCTGTGGAAACACCGGTCAAGCTCACCGAGCACCAGCGCAAGCTGCTGCGTGAGCTCGACGAGTCTTTCAAAAAAGGCGGCAGCAAGCACTCGCCGACCGGTGACAGTTGGACCGACCGCCTGAAGAACTTCTTCAGCTAAATCGCGGAAATGGCCCTTCGGGGCCATTTTTTTGGGTTAAAGATGCCGGCTTAAAACTGCTCCGGTGGCAGTGCCATGACACTGGCGGCCCCGTCCACGATGCTTGCACGCAATGCGCTGGATTGCAGCAAGATGTGATCGGCATAAAAGCGCGTGGTGTGAATTTTGGCCTGCATAAACGCGACGTCCTGGCCTGCACCCAAAGCCGCCTCCGCTGCCAGCAAGGCGCGGGCCATTTGCCACCCTGCCATCAGGTTTCCTGCCAGCATCAAGTACGGTACGCTGCCCGCAAACACGGCATTGGGTTGGCTGCGGGTCTGGGCCGCAACAAAGCCGACCACCGCTAAAAAGTCCTGGCGCGCGGTTTCCAGGCGGCGCGCCACGGCGCTGGCATCGGCGCTGCCGCTGTGCGCCAGCGCCGCAACGGTGAGGGCAATTTGATCGGCGATCTGGCGCGCTGTTTGGCCTGCATCGCGGGCGGTCTTGCGACCGACCAGGTCGTTCGCCTGAATCGCCGTGGTGCCTTCGTAAATAGGCAAAATACGCGCATCGCGAAAATACTGGGCAACACCGGTTTCCTCAATAAAGCCCATGCCGCCGTGAACCTGCAGCGCCAAACTGGTAACTGTCAGGCTGATTTCCGTGCTGTAGCCTTTCACCAAGGGCACCAAAAACTCATACATGGCTTGCTGCACCTGGCGTTCCAAGGCATCGGGATGGTGGTGGGCACGGTCATACGCCCCGGCCGCGAATGTGGCCAATGCCCGACAACCCTCGGTGTAGGCGCGCATGGTCATGAGCATGCGGCGCACGTCGGGATGGTGAATGATCGGACCCGCACCTGGCAGCGCACCGTCTACCGGGCGACTTTGCACCCGTTCACGGGCGAACGCAACGGCCTTTTGCATGGCCCGTTCAGCAATCGCAATGCCCTGCACGCCGACCGCATAGCGGGCGGCGTTCATCATGATGAACATATATTCGAGGCCGCGATTTTCTTGGCCTACCAAATATCCAATTGCCCCGCCGTGGTCACCGTACTGCAAAACCGCGGTTGGACTCGCCTTGATACCCAATTTGTGTTCGATACTGACACAGTGCACATCGTTGCGTGCACCCAGGCTGCCGTCGTCCTGCACCCGAAATTTGGGTACCACGAACAGACTGATGCCTTTGACACCTTCGGGCGCCCCCTGCACCCGCGCCAATACCAGATGCACGATGTTTTCTGCCATGTCGTGCTCGCCCCAAGTGATGAAAATCTTGGTGCCAAATACCTTGTAACTGCCATCGGCTTGCGGCTCGGCCCGGGCCCGCACCGCGGCCAGATCGCTGCCGGCCTGTGGTTCCGTCAGGTTCATGGTGCCAGTCCATTGACCCGAGACCAGTTTCTCCAGATAAACCGCTTTCAAAGCGTCTGAGCCTGCCGTCAACAAGGCTTCAATTGCACCATCGCTGAGCAATGGACACAAAGCAAAGCTGAGATTGGCGCTGTTGGTCATTTCCAGACAGGCAGAGCCAATCGTTTTGGGCAAGCCGGCGCCGCCAAATGCGGCGGGGTGTTGCAGCCCTTGCCAGCCACCTTGCGCATATTGGGCAAAAGCCTGGGCAAATCCGGGCGTCGCCGTCACGGCACCGTCTTTCCAGGAGGAAGGATTGCGGTCGCCTTCCCAATTGAGCGGCGCCACGACACCTTCGTTGAACTTGGCAGCTTCCTCCAGAATCGCCTGCGCGGTGTCCAGCCCTGCGTCTTCAAAACCTGGCATGCCGGCGATGCCCGCCAGATCGGCCAAATAGACCATATTGAAGTACATGTCCTTGACAGGGGCACGGTATTGCATGAGCATTCCTAGAGATATAAAAAAAGGGCACTCCGGAGAATGCCCTTACTCTTTTTCGCAAGCCTGACAAAAGCAGATATTCAAGCCAGCGTTGGCAACTGTTTTTTGTTTTACAGCGCGGCCACCAGCTCCGGCACGGCGACAAACAAATCGGCCACCAGCCCGTAATCGGCAACGCCAAATATCGGGGCTTCGGGATCTTTGTTAATCGCCACAATGACCTTGGAGTCTTTCATACCCGCCAGGTGCTGGATAGCCCCGCTGATGCCGCATGCAACATACAACTGCGGCGCCACGATCTTGCCGGTTTGACCAACTTGCCAGTCATTGGGCGCATAGCCGGCATCCACGGCCGCACGGCTGGCCCCCATGGCGGCACCCAGTTTGTCGGCCAAAGGTGTCATAACCGCAGCGAATTGCTCGCTGGAACCCAGTGCCCGTCCACCGGACACGATGACGCGTGCAGCGGTCAGTTCGGGGCGTTCGTTCTTGGCAATTTCCGCGCCCACATACTGGACCGTTGCCACAGCGGCCGGTGCGCTGACGCTCTCCACTGCGGCGGTACCGCCGGTAGCGGCCACCGGATCGAAGCCCGTGGCACGCACCGTCAGAACCTTGGTTGCGTCGAGTGCCTGGACTGTGGCCACCGCATTGCCCGCGTAAATCGGGCGCTCGAAGGTGTCGGCAGCAATCACTTTGGTCACTTCGGAGACTTGGCCGACATCCAGTCGGGCGGCAACACGGGGCGCAATATTTTTCCCGGCCGCCGTGGCGGCAAACACGATGTGGCTGTATGCGCCGGCGAGCGACAGCACCAGTTCGGCCACATTTTCGGCCAGGCCATGGGCCAGACCATCAGCGTCTGCCAGCAGGACACGCGCGACACCGGACGCTTGCGCCGCCTGGGCTGCCGCGGCCGATGCCTGGTGCCCCGCGACCAAGACATGCACGTCACCGCCGCATTGCAGCGCCGCAGCGATGGTGTTCAGGGTGGCGCCTTTGAGCGAAGCGTTGTCGTGTTCAGCAATAACGAGAGCAGTCATTTCAAAATCTTTCAAACGAATAAGCGGATGCGGGGCTTAAAGCACCTTGGCTTCGGTCTTCAGTTTGGCCACCAGGGTGGCGACATCGGCCACCTTTACGCCGGCACTGCGCTGTGCCGGCTCGGCCACTTTGAGCGTCTTGATGCGCGGTGTGACATCCACGCCCAGGTCGTCCGGCTTGATGGTTTCCAGCGGCTTTTTCTTCGCCTTCATGATGTTGGGCAGCGTCACGTAGCGTGGCTCGTTCAGGCGCAAATCGGTAGTAACCACGGCCGGCAGCGTCAAGCGCAGGGTTTCCAGACCGCCGTCTACTTCGCGCACTACGGTCAGCGCACCGTCCGACAGTTCGACCTTGCTGGCGAAGGTGGCCTGCGGCCAGTTGCCCAAAGCTGCCAGCATTTGGCCAGTTTGGTTGCAATCGTCGTCAATCGCTTGTTTGCCGAGCAAAAACAAGGCGGGCTGCTCTTTGTCGGCCAGCGCCTTGAGCAACTTGGCGACGGCCAGCGGTTGCAACTCTTCGGCGGTTTCGACCAAAATAGCGCGGTCAGCGCCCAGGGCAAGTGCCGTCCGCAAGGTTTCCTGGCACTGCGCGACGCCACAGGAGACGGCCACAATCTCGGTCACAACGCCCTTCTCCTTCAATCGCACAGCCTCTTCGACGGCAATTTCGTCGAACGGGTTCATGCTCATTTTGACGTTGGCAATGTCGACGCCCGTACCGTCGGACTTGACGCGAACCTTTACGTTGTAATCCACAACGCGCTTAACGGGTACCAACACTTTCATGCTTTCAGCTCCTGCTTCATTGAATTCTCATAGGCCCTGTCAGTTTGGCAACAGAACGCAGTTGACGCGTACGTCAATCGCGAGCATTGTATTCGCTCTCAGCGCCCGGGCGCTGCAGCGCCCATCGTATGCACCACGCGCTGTGGAAAGGGGATGTCAATTTGGTGGCTGCGCAACGCAGCCAAAATGGCCCGATTGACATCGGACCGCAGGGCGCCGCTGCCCTTATCGGGGTCAGCGACCCAATATCCCAAAGTGAATTCCAGGCCATCAGCGCCAAAATTGGCCAGCATGGCGTTGGGAGGCGGATCGGCCAGCACCCGGGCTTGTGCCGCAGCCGCCGCATGCAACAGATTGCGCACCAAATCGACATCGCTGTCGTAGGCAACGGAGATATTGGTGGATTGGTAAACGCGCGAATCGGTAAGCGATAAATTTTCTACCCGGCTGGTAATTAACTGCTCGTTGGGGACGATGGATTCGTGCCCATTCAGGGCCCGTACCACCGTGTATCGGGCGTTGATTTCGGTAATGACGCCTTCGCATGAATCGAGGCGGACGTAGTCGCCAATGCGCATGCTGCGTTCGGCAAGAATCACAAAGCCACTGACATAGTTGGCGGCCAGTTTTTGCAAGCCAAAACCCACACCAACACCAATTGCGCCGCCCACAACGGACAAAGCCGTCAGGTCGATGCCCACGGCAGAAAGCGCCACCATCAGGCCCAAAAACAGCAAGGCCGCACGGGCCGCGTTACTCACCGCTTTGCGCAAAGACAGCTCGCTGCCTTTGGCATCGCGCAGTAACCGCGACTCAATACCGGCCGAAACCCACAGACTCAGAATTAACACCATGCCAGCAGTGAGTGCGCCCTCCAGTACGTTGCGCACCGACATCCGCGAGTTGCCCACTTTCCAACTGATTTGGTCCAGCTCATTCAAAATTGCCGGCAACAAACCACTGACCCAGAGAACCAGCAGCGCCCATGCCACCCAGGATATGGTGTGTTCCAGCGCACGCGACCACTTTGCTTCACTGAAGGCGGCACGCAGGACTTTGACCCCCAACCGAATCGCCACCAGCGCCACCAGGATGGGAATCGCCAGGGTGAACAGGGCCAATGGCAAAAAATTACCGCTGACTTCCCGCGCCGTAAAGGCCAGGCACAGCAAAAGCATGGGAAACAAAACACCGTCGAAATCGGCTTCACCCAACAAAATTGAACTGCGCCCTTGTGGTGGCAATGCACGGCGCAGCATCTTGACGGCCAACCACGCAACCACTCCACAGGCCGCCAGCAAAGCGAACTCCATAAGCACCGTCTTTTGGGTAAAGGCGCGCAGCCAGCCATCGAAATCGTCAATCGGTTCGGGCGCTATTGCTTTGTGCACAGTCATTGCGTTTGATAAGTAAGGATAAAAAGAAGCTATTTTCCACGTACACGGCGCGAAGCGAACGGGCACTGCGATTTGTATCCTTTTAACGCCAATAGCTTTGTGCATTTCACACTGGAACGCCCCGTACATCGGTTAAGGTATTGCCATGCAAATGTCTCGCATCACAGCCGAAAATACCCTCAATCGCCTGCTCGCCCAGCTCAATGGCGTTATCGTTGGCAAGCCGGTACAAATACAGCAAGCCGTGGCCTGTCTTCTGGCCGGCGGGCATTTGCTAATCGAAGACTTGCCCGGTGTCGGAAAAACCACACTGGCCCACGCCTTGGCGCGCAGCCTTGGCCTCGACTTTGCACGGGTGCAGTTCACCGCCGACCTGATGCCCTCCGATCTCAGTGGCTTCGCCATGCCATCCCATGACAGGCAGTCATTGGTATTCCACCCAGGACCGGTTTTTACACAGGTTCTGCTGGCCGATGAAATCAACCGCGCCAGCCCCAAAACCCAAAGTGCATTGCTGGAGGCCATGGAAGAAGGCCAGGTTTCCATTGAGGGGGAAACACGGCCGTTACCGCAGCCATTCTTTGTCATTGCAACGCAAAACCCACGCGAACAAATTGGCACCCAGGCCTTGCCCGAGTCCCAGCTCGATCGCTTCATGATGCGTATTTCGCTGGGCTACCCGGACCGCGAAGCCGAGCGCACATTGCTGCGCGGCAACGACAGGCGCCAGCTGTTAAATGACTTGCAAGCGGTGCTTCATGCGCCCGAACTACAACAATTGCAAGCGCTGGTGCAGACCATACATTGCGCCGATCCGCTGCTGGATTACGTGCAAGATCTGGTTGCAGCAACCCGCAACGGGCGCTGGTTTTCCAGCGGCTTGAGTCCACGTGCCAGCATCGCCCTGTTGCGGGCGGCCCGCGCACAAGCGCTGCTGAGGGGCAAAGAATATGTCGCGCCCGACGATGTGCAAAGCATTTTTGCCGCCACCGTGGCACACCGCCTGCAGGCCATCGAACCCACTCCCGACACTGCCATCGAGGCCTTGCTGCAATCGGTGGCGCTGCCCTGAAGCGGGGTGGCCCGCAGCGTCCGCACACAAGGTTTTTTGGCATGAAGGTCCCGCGCCCCCTGCACTGGTTGCGCCAGAAAATTCGGCAATTCTGGCTGCAGCGTCTGGCCCTGAGTGACGTCCACGCACTGGGCCAACGCAACGTCTACATCATTCCCTCGCGCGCCGGACTCATGCTGGGCTTTACCTTGTTGTTGTTGCTGCTCGCCAGCATCAATTACCAGTTGAATTTGGGTTATCTGCTGACGTTTATGCTGACCGGGGCGGCGCTTGCCGGCATGCACCGCAGCCACGGCAATGTGCGCGATCTGACCTTGCAGCTGCGTACCCCCACGGCGGTTTTTGCGGGCGCACAGGCCCAACTCGAAGTTACCTTGAACAACCCGCTGCGGCGGCCACGTTACGGGCTGGGAATCGCCATTCTGGGCAGCGATACGCCCGATTGGAACTGGACCGATGTACCCGCCCATAACAGTGCGCAACGCAGCATTGCGTTCGCAGCACCGGTGCGGGGTTGCCACCGCTTGCCGCCATTAACGATTGAAAGCCGCTACCCACTCGGCTCGTTCAGGGTCTGGAGCGTGTGGCGCCCTGCCAGCGTCTTGTGGGTCTACCCCAAGCCTGAATACAACGCCCCCGCACTGCCCTGGCACCGGCCCCACGCGAGCGGCGCTGAAGCCTGGGTCCGCAACGGCGCCGAAGACATGGACAGCATCCGCGCCTACCGCCAGGGAGATGCGTTGAAACGCGTAGTCTGGAAAAAAATGGGCAAAAGCAACCAGTGGCTGAGTCGCGACGGAACCCGTGCCGAACCGCATGCACTGTGGCTGGACTTTACCGATTGTTATGCCACCTATGCTTCCAAGGCGGGCGCACAAGGGGCGGAGCAACGCCTGTCACGGTTGACGGCTTGGGTTTTGCGGGCAGACCGCCAAGGGCTGGCATTTGGCTTGCGTTTGCCCGGCCGACAGATCGACCCTGGACATGGCCCGGCACACCGAACGGCCTGCCTGATGGCGTTGGCGCACTGGCAAGCCGAAGGCACCCCATGAATTTGCAACGCACCACACGTGACCGTTTGCTGCTGGTGGCCGTGGTGGCATGGATTTGCGCCCAGCATGCCTTTCACCTGCCATTCTGGTCGGGCATCGGATGCGGCGTATTGCTGGCCTGGTGCGCACACCGTATCTGGCGCGCTGCGGGCCGGCCGCTGCGGGTGCCGCGCTGGGGCCTTTTGCTGGGCTTGGCGGCCGTCACGGCGGCCACGCTGCTCAACTACCACACCCTTTTTGGCAAGGAGGCAGGGGTCACTTTCCTGCTGATGTTGCTGTGTCTTAAAACCTTCGAGACGACCACACGCCGGGATATTTTCACCGTCTTCTTCCTGGGATTTTTTGCCCAGCTCTGCAACCTGCTGTTTTCGCAAAGCCTCGTGAGTGCGCTGGGCATGGTGGTAGGTGTTTTGGGCCTGCTGGTAGTGCTGATCAATGCCCATATGCCGGCCGGCCGGCCGGCCCTGACGCATTTGCTTCGGACGGCGGCACTGCTGGTTGCGTGGGGGGCGCCTGTGATGCTGGCGTTGTTTATGCTGTTCCCCCGGCTGCCGCCTCTGTGGGGACTGCCCACCGCAACGCCCCAAGGCCATAGCGGCCTGGGCCGGGATATGCGCGTTGGCAATATCGCCGAGCTGGCCCTGGATACCAGCATCGCCTTGCGGGTGCGCTTTCAGGACACCATGCCAACACCCCAGGAAATGTATTTTAGAGGCCCGGTCCTGACCCATTTTGACGGTCGCCGCTGGACCCAAGACAACGTCCCTGTGTTGGCACACCCCGCCCAAAGTATCGCCGTCAGTGGCAGTCCGGTGCGCTACCAGGTCACATTGCAGGCCAACCAAAGTCCATGGCTGCTGGTGCTCGACGCCGCCGCGGAGGCACCTGCAATCAGTGCCTATACTGCGGCCCTGCGCGCCGATCTGCAATGGATGGTGAACCGCCCAATCAACAATATGGTGCGCTACCAGGCCAGCAGCTACGTCAATTTTCGCTATGGCCTGGATGCCAATCAAGCCGAGTTACGCGCGGCCCTGGCCCTGCCTGCCAGGCACGACCCGCGCACCCTGGCATGGGCCCAGACACTCCGGCACGACCCCAACAATGCCCACGCCGATGCCAAAACACTGATGCTGGCGGTGTTGCTTCAGTTGCGCTCCGGTGGCTACCAATACACGCTCAGCCCGGGCTTGTATGGCGACGACATCGCCGACACATTCTGGTTTGACCGCAAGGCCGGGTTTTGCGAACACATTGCATCCGCCTTCGTGATCGCCATGCGCGCCCTCCAGATCCCCGCCCGGGTCGTTACCGGTTACCAGGGCGGCGAGCGCAATCCGGTCGATGGTGTCTGGACTGTGCGCCAAAGTGATGCCCACGCCTGGGCCGAGGTGTGGTTGCCAGGACAAGGTTGGACACGGGTTGACCCGACCGCGATTCTTGCGCCCGAGCGCGCCCAGGCCCGCGGCCGGCTGCGTGAACCGCCTGGCTTCGTGTCCGATGCGATTTTTTCGGTCAGCCCGGGCTTCCTCGACACCACCCGCTCGGCCTGGGAAGCGCTGAATTCACGTTGGAACCAATGGGTGCTCAATTACACGGAAGACAAGCAACAGGATTTGCTGCGCCAACTGGGATTCCAAACACCCAACTGGCAAACGCTGGTGCAGCTACTGGCCACTGGTATGGCCGGCATGGCGCTGGTCAGTGCACTCTGGATTCGCTGGTCCCAGGCCCGCACAGATCCCTGGCTGCGCCTGCTAACGGCGGCCCACAAGCGGCTGCAAAAAGGCGGCTGGGTAGCCGCCGCGACACCCCCCGCCACGCTGCCACCACCGGGCGCACTGGTTGAAGCACTCAAGCGGCACGTTGCCACAACGCCAGGAAATGCCAGGGATGCGCTGCACATCGCGGGCATCATCGATTGGCTCCAGCGTTTGGAGCGTTGGCGCTATGCGGCGCCAGCCCAGGGTCGTCTGGGACAGCGCGCGGCACTCGCTAAACTCGGGAGAGAATTCCATCGCAAACGATGGCCTCCCCGCACGCCCAACGACCCCCGCGCACCGTGAAACACCTTACGTTCGTTACCCCTGCACTCTTGCTTTTATGGCTCTGCAGCACCGCCCAACTTGCCGTTGCTGCACCCGCGCGACACCACGCCAAACACCATAAAGTGCGGTCTGCTGCCACCGAACGCGCCGCAACCGGACCACGGTACGCCAACCGACCCGACGCCATGCAGGCCGCTGACGCGATGGCATTGCGTTTGGGGCTGTCGCGCGACGCAGTGCGGCACACCGTGGGTGAAGCACGCTATATCGCAGCCATCAGCAAAGCCGTCTTGCCCCCCGCCGCCGGCGTCGCGAAAAACTGGAACGCTTACCGGGATCGCTTTGTCGAATCGCGCCGCATTGCGGCCGGTGTGCGCTTTTGGCAGCAAAACGAAGACGCATTACAGCGCGCCGAACAACGCTTTGGCGTACCGGCCCGCATCGTGGTTGGAATTATCGGCGTTGAATCGTTTTATGGCCGCGACACCGGCAACTACCGGATTGTCGATGCGCTGGCGACACTGGCTTTTGACTTCCCTTCCGAGCACCCCAGAGCAGCCACCCGGGCGGCCTATTTTCGCTCCGAGCTTGAGGCCTATCTGGCACTGACAGCGCGCACCCAGACCGACCCCCTGGCATTGCGCGGCAGCTATGCCGGGGCCATGGGATGGCCCCAGTTCATGCCCTCCAGCTGGACCCAATATGCGATCGACTTCGATGGCGACGGCCACATCGACCTGTTTCACAGCCAAGCAGACATGATTGGCTCGGTAGCACACTACTTTGCGTCATTCCACTGGAAGCCGGAACAAGCCACCTACTACCCGGCGTCGGTGCAAAACGTGACGGCGCCCGACCTGGCGGACCTGCTGGCGCCCGACATCACCCCGCGCTGGACGGCCAGCGCCTTGCGCCAAAAAGGTGTGCAACTGGACGACGCCGCCAACATCCACAACGGTCCGCTGGCCCTGATTGCACTTCAAAATGGCGATGCCGCTCCGCAATATGTGGCCGGCACGGAAAATTTTTACACGATTACCCGCTACAACTGGAGCGCCTATTACGCCATGGCCGTGATTGCGTTGGGCGATGCTGTAGCCCAGGCGCGCGGCGCGCGCAATGGCTCCGAGGGTGGTTTGCAAGCCCCCGACAGCGTGCCAAAATAAGGCATGCCAAACGATCTCCAAGACGACCCATTGAATGCACCCCTCAACGACGTGGTCACGCCCGACCCGGCGGCAATGCCGTCGCCAGAGCCTACGCTGCTGGATGCATCCGAGGAAAGCGCCACAAGCACCCTCTACCGTGCCGCACTCGGGGCCGGTAAAGTGGAGTATTACCTGCGCATCTTCGCCCGCTTTGATGCGGCCGACCGCACCAGCCCGAGCTGGAATTGGGCTGCCAGCATGATCACACTGAACTGGCTCGCCTTTCGCCAGCTGTGGGGCATTGCATTGGCGTATCTGAGCAGTGTGGTAGCGGCGGTACTGCTGCTATTGGGCATTGGGCGCCTGGTGTTTCAACTGTCGCCTGAAGTTGAAATCGCGTTGCTGGCCGTGCTGGGCTTGCTGGCTTTTGCGGTTCCGGGCTTATTTGGCAACGCGTGGGCTTATCGCCATTGCCGTCGGCGCATGGAAAGTGCGCTGGCCAAACACCCGACCCTGCCCGAAGCCTGCACCACGCTTTCGGGCCAGGCCAGCAGCAAACAGCGTTTGCTCTGGCTGGGTCTGATTAATCTGGCAATGGGAGGCGCCACCGCCGCACTTGCCGCTGCCATTCCGAATGTCGCTGACCTGCCATTGCAAACCGCCAAAATGCAGCAAGCACACAGTGGCCCCGTACATGACCTGATGGTTCACGCTGCACAAACGCCTGCCAGTGCGGTGCAATTGGCAGCCGCCGCACCGGCAGCGTCGGCCGCTGCCGCAGCGTCCAGCGGTGCGATTGTCAGCGACAGTGAAGAACCACAGCCGCAACATCCCCCAACTGCGGCCGCAGCCGCAGCACCGACTTCACCGAATGCACCGATGGTCGTGGCTGGCCAGGGTATTCCCAAGCCGGTCACCGCACACCCCACCAAGGAGGGAAAACCGACCCCGCCCGCGACCCCAACCCCGGCACCGGCACCGGCGGACCACGCAGCACCGAAAAAGAAAGTCGAGGCCAAGGTCGCCCGCCCCTCCACAGCGTTGCCAGCGGCAACGGCAACGGCAACGGCAGAACACAACAAAGCAGATTCTGGCCGTACCACGGCCGCACTGCCGTTTGCGGTCAATGTCGGTTTGTTTGCACAGGAAAACAATGTCCGCAATGCGCGCGCCAAGCTCCACGATGCCGGGCTGCCAGTGCATGCCGAGGCGGTAAAAACACCAAAGGGGGAACTGACCCGGGTGCGCGTCGGGCCCTTCGCCACCCAAGCGGAAGCCGAGACGGCGATTGAAAAAATCAAACCGCTGGGGCTTGATGCAGTGCTGTTCCGGCGCCCCGCGGAACGCTGAGCGCCGGAACAGCGGTCGGGGCGACCTCAGCTGGCCACGAGAAATTCGCGGCTGATTTGTGCGCCCAGGTCGTTCACGCGGTCCAGGAACTGCGTGAGGTAGGCATGCAAGCCGGTGGCCAGAATTTCGTCAATGCGGCCATACTTCAGCTCCGCACACAATTTGCCGGCACGACGCAATGACTCGCTCTCGGACGTGCTGGAGACCAGGGATAAATTGCCCACCGCTTCGCTCAGGCTGGCGTGCAGCGAGCGCGGCATATCGGACTTGAGAATCAACAGCTCGGCAACGCGTTCCGGGCGAATCACGTCGCGATAAACCTTGCGGTACACCTCGAACGCCGACACGCTGCGCAAAATCGCGCTCCAGTGGTAGAAGTCATATTCTTGGTCCCGCGCGCTGGCCGTGCCGTAGAAGTCGCTTTGCACCGCATGGAACTTCACATCCACCAAGCGCGCGGTGTTGTCTGCGCGCTCCAGAAAGGTCCCCAGGCGCATAAAGTGCAAGGCTTCGTCCATCAGCATGGTGCCAACGGTTACGCCACGGGAGAGATGTGAACGGAACTTTACCCATTCAAAAAACATCGCCGGATCGCCTTCGAACTCGGCACTGTTGACCATGCGGCGCACTTCCAGCCAGGTCTGGTTTTGGGTTTCCCAGACTTCGGTCGTGAGCGCACCACGCACGGCCCGCGCGTTTTCGCGGGCGGCCGACAGGCAGGCCATGATCGATGACGGATTGCTTTCGTCACGCACCATGAAATCAATCACATTGCGCGCCGTAACCGCTCCATATTTGGCGGTATAGGCAGCCGTCAGCTCGCTGATGCTGAGCAGTCCTTTCCAGCCGACTTCGGCCACCGCCGCCGATTGCGGCAGCAATGAGGTTTGGTAGTTGACATCCAGCAAGCGCGCGGTATTTTCAGCCCGCTCGGTATAGCGGGACATCCAGAACAAGTGGTCTGCGGTTCTCGACAGCATTTAGTTCTCCAAAATCCAGGTGTCTTTGGTGCCGCCGCCTTGCGACGAGTTCACCACCAGCGAGCCTTCTTTAAGGGCCACGCGCGTCAGGCCGCCCGGCACCATCTGCACCGTTTTGCCCGACAACACATAAGGCCGCAAATCGATGTGGCGCGGCGCAATGCCGCTTTCCACAAAAGTCGGGCAGCTCGACAAACTCAGTGTCGGCTGGGCAATGTAGCCACTCGGATTGGCCATCAAGGCTTTGCGAAAGTCCTCGAGCTCTTGCCGCGTCGCGGCAGGTCCCACCAACATGCCGTAGCCACCGGCACCGTGCACTTCCTTGACCACCAAGTCCTTCAGATTGGCCAAGGTGTAGGCCAGGTCATCGGGGTTGCGGCACATATAGGTCGGAACGTTGCTCAAAATGGGTTTTTCGCCCAAGTAGAACTCGATCATTTTGGGAACGTAGGG
>Ga0228698_1000403_pt1 | contig 35203 bp, 46 predicted proteins | sample McNCre117_Aug_MG_FD_178015 | JGI IMG/M metagenome (GOLD analysis project Ga0228698, IMG submission 178015) | Freshwater microbial communities from McNutts Creek, Athens, Georgia, United States - 1-17_Aug_MG | ecosystem: Environmental > Aquatic > Freshwater > Creek | place: USA: Georgia... | reverse complement strand
GCCGCCCTCGCCGCATCCGCCGCATCCGCCGCCCTCGCCGCCGCCCTCGCCGCCCTCGCCGCAGACGCCCTCGCCGCATCCGCCGCCGCATCCGCCGCCCTCGCCGCCTGGCGGCGGTTGGCTTCCGTTGGTTCAGCAAGACAACGTTCTGCCGCTTCGATTGCTGCGACTACGCGTGGGTCTTCATTGTGCTGCTGTATTAATTTTGCAGCAAAAATAGCCAATTTTGCAGAAATAACAACTGCTGTTTTGTTTAATCGGCAACACCAAAAAAAGTCACTTAAGCTGCAACGTTCTATAATTTCACCATAATAGTATACCTCTGGCTTACCGTATTTTTGCCAGTATTTATCTGCCGAGTCACAAGGTGCGGCAGCAATAAGGTTGGTGTAAGTAAAACTCAGCATTATTTACCCCCAAAAAACGCTTTGAGTGTGCTGCTCAGCGACTCGTTGACGACGGGGATTCCGCCTTCTGGGATGCGTGGCAGATCGACGTCAAGCCGCATAGACTCGGCAATTTCTTCTGGCGTGAAATGGTGTGTTACCGTCGTCACCGTCGTCTTTGCGCCACCAGGTGCAGGTGCAACAGGGTGCGCTGCGGCCATCTCGATTGTCTCTGGCTCGAAGCGCAGGGCCAGCAACAGGCGCAGGTCACGCACCTCATCCTCGAGCTCGGCAATCGTCAGCGCCTGTTGCTGGCAGTGCAGCTTCAGGCGGTCAAAGCCGTCGATGGCTTGCTGCACTTCTTCGCGCGCTTCTCTCTGCAGCTCGTCGAGGGCGACGGAGGCCTTGCTGTGGATTGTATGCAGTCGGTCAATGTGTGGGATTTTTGTCATTTTGGTTTTTCCTCGTTGTGGTTGTTTCTTTTGGCAACTGTGATCATTAGATTCTTTAACTTTAGCTCACAGAGTTTGACCTCTTTTTCCTTCTTAGACAGCTCCTCGCGGAAGGCTTCAACTCTTTCTCTTTTGTGTACTAATTCATAGTTAAGCCGTAGCAGTTCTTCGATTTCTTCCTTGCTCATGGTCTCTCCTGTTCAGCTGCCGTTGCCGTCGGTGTAGCGGCGGCGCATTGCGATTGCTCGGTACCCTGGCCGCTCTTCGCGGGTGGGCACGTCGCTGGGTGCAGGCACTGCCTCGGGTATTTCTTCTGACGTGGGCGGCTCGCCTTCTTCGGTCTTGGGTTCAGTCATGGTCTCTCCTGCTTGACGGCCCAGAATACGCGGCCGGCAAAATGCTTCTGGATTGCTTTGGCCTGCTCACCATCTGGCATGGCCTTCTCGCGCTCCCAAGAAGACCACAGGGCGGGAGACACCCCGATGAGGGCCGCAGCCTGCACCAGGGTGAAATGCCCAGCGAGGCGAGCAGCACGAAGAGCAGCGCCGTCGAAAAAGGCGACGCTGCCAATCTGCTGTCGACGCATCATTTTTTGCTCCATCGGTTCGATGGTGCCGCCACCTCTGCAGATGCCACCACAGCACTCGCGCTGTCGCTCACCTCGCTGGTGCGGCAATATTTTTTAATGCGGTTCTGCTTGCCATGGGTCGGTGACTCCTCGATCTCGACGATGGCGCCGATGGTCAGGTCAAGGAATTGGCGGGGGTCAAGGTTACCCGTCAAGCCAAGGCATGCGCCCATGCGCTGCAGGGTCTCATGGCCGATTTCGACGGCCTTTGGCGAGGTGGGATGGCGGATGTTAATCCACTCGCTCACTTGGTCTCCAGCCGTGGTCACAAGGCCAAAGCGGATGCCTGCGCCGCCCACTTTGGTCTTTTTAATCTCAAGGCTGGTGACCTTGAGGTGATACCCACCTGCAGGCAAAACCTTTTTGGCTGGTGCCTCAGCATATTGCTTTTCAGCGAGCCCACCTAACAAATCGTTGATTTCATCTTGGCTTAAGTCATTGTCATTTTCACTCATAAATCACCCTTTCTACTTATATACTTTGGAAACGATGGCTGCGTAGTCCACAGCCTCGTATGGCTCAAGTGAGCCCGAGCGGTCTTTGCAATCAGAGGTGCCATCGGCAAAGGTCTGTAGGCGGCGCACGATGGTCTTCTTTCCGTCGACCACCTCGGTGCGCACCACCTGGCGCAGCAAAAAGTCAAACATGAATGGGACACGAGCGCCAAGCTGAGCACCAGGGAACGCAACGCCGTAGGTGGTCTTGGTCGACTCGCTACCTTCGATGTCGACTTGGATGCGAGCCTCTTTAGCGAGGTAGAGCACGCCACATGGCAGCTTGCGCACCTCCTGCAGCATCATCATGATGCGGTCTGCGATGGCGCCGTATGCTTGGCGTGGGTCTTTGGTCTTTGCCTTCTCTTCGACCAGCAGGACCTCGGCAATTTCGCTCAGTGAATCGAGCACCAGCCAGTCATATCCTGCGCCGGCCTTCACTGCTTTGTAGATGTCGCCCACATCCGCAAAGGTCTCGATGACGGTCACATCGATGTCGTCGCGCTTGGCCTGAGCCAACGACAGCAACCCAGCCTCGGCACTGCCCACCAGCACACGACCTGGCAGGGTGGCGATGCTGCGGGTCTTACCCACACCAGCTGCGCCGTAAGTACAGATTTTCGGAGGCGCTTGTGTGGCGGCCTCGGTTAATTTCATGATCTTCATTTTTGCCTCTCGCGCGGTGTCAGTCCGCTCATCCAAGGTGGCACAGCTATTTTTGGCTGTCAACATCTTTTCTGAAAAAAAATGCAGCTTGATTTTTTGGCTTCCTGCTGCGATGGTGACTGTCTCACAGGAGGATACGTGCTACGTAAATACCAGGTCGATGCTGTCGACCGACTCTTTAACCACCTCGCTACGGGCCCGGGCGACAGTCATCCGTGCATCTCGATGCCCACTGGCTCCGGCAAATCGCTCGTCATCGCAGAGATATGCCGCCGCGCAGTGCAGGAGCATGGTGCATCGGTGGTAGTGGCGACGCATCGTGCCGAGCTCATCCGACAGGATGCGCAGGCCATCCGCAGGCTGTGGCCAGATGCTCCGGTGGGCATCTATTCGGCCTCGGTGGGCGAGCGCGATGTGACGCCCATCACTGTTTGCGGCGTGCAAAGCATGGTGCGCCGTGCCGAGGTGCTTGGTCATCGTGACCTCGTCATCATCGATGAGGCGCATCTTGTGTCGCCAAAGTCTGATGGCCAATATGCGCGGCTATTTGACGCACTTAGGGCGAAAAATGCAGAGGTAAGGCGCATCGGCATCACCGCCACACCATACCGGCTGGGGCAGGGGCTGCTTACACAGGGTGATGGTGCTCTTTTCTCGAGCATCATCGTCGATGTGCCCGTGGGCGACCTCGTGAGAGATGGGTATCTGGCACCTCTCGTCTCTGGTGATGCGAGTGCGACCATCGACGTCTCTGGTGTAGCCACCTCGCTCGGTGACTATGCTCTGGCCGACCTCGAGATGGCCAGCGATGTCGATGCCGTGAATGATGCCGTGGCGCTCGATGTGGCTGGGCACATGGCACGAGGGCGCACGTCGGCTCTGGTATATGGCGTGACCCTGCGCCATGCAGCCAACCTGCGCAATGCTCTACGAGCAGCTGGCATCAGCTGTGAGCTCGTCGAGGGTGCCACATCGCAAGCGGAGCGGCAGCGCATCTACGACGATTTTAGGGCCCGGCGTCTGCAGGCCATCGCATCGTGTGATGTGCTGACGACGGGCTTTGACGCGCCCGTCGTCGATGTGCTGGTGATGGTGCGTGCCACCAAAAGCACGTCGCTCTATGTGCAGATGATGGGCCGTGGCACTCGGCTCAGCGAGGGCAAGAGGGACTGCCTCGTGCTCGATTATTGCGGCAACATCGCGCGCCATGGGCCCATCGACAAAATCAAGGTGAAGCCAAAGCAGCCTCGTCAAGAGCCTGGCGAGGCACCCAAAAAAGCATGCGAGGAATGCGGTGCAGAGGTGCATGCCTCGCTGCGCACGTGCCCCTATTGTGGCGCGGTCTTTCCGCCTCCTGAGCGCAAGGCCAATGCAGCCGCGAGTAAGCTGCCGCCGATGTCGATATCGAGGGCCGGCGCCGTGCTTGTCGATGAGAAAAAAGAGGAGTGGCAGGTGCCCATCTCCCATGTGGAGTACTCGGTGCATCGCAAAAAGGATGCACTAGATGCGCCGCCGTCGATGCGAGTGACCTATTACATGGCAAAGACCCGCGTGAGCGATTTCATCTGCCTTGAGCACAGCGGCTACGCGCATACCAAGGCGTGCGACTGGTGGCGACGTAATACGACGATGGCGACAGTGCCAAGCGTCGATGGCGCTGTGGCCGCATGCAATGGCGGGGCATGCAAGCCTTTCTCGGCCGTGGTGGTGCGGCAAGATGGCGATTATCTACGGGTAGTGCGTCACGTGCATGATGCACCACTACCTGTAGCAGCGGATGTGATGGTGCCACCGCCAGCAGCATGGCATGATGACACCCCCACGCCGTCGGGCATCCGAGAGGCACTCGGGCGCGCGTGGGATGACATGATGGATGATGACCTACCATTCTAAGAGAAAGAAGATACAATGAAAAAAATAGATTATGCACTTAAGTACGCAAATTTTGGTTGTAAGGTTTTCCCCTGTGGGGATAATGATAAAATTCCACGTATCAAGGCGTGGCAGCAGGTAGCGACAGATGACCTCGCCACCGTGCGCATGTGGTGGTCGCAATATCCCGACGCCAATGTTGGCATCCACGTCGGAGCAAGCGGATTGCTCGTCGTGGACATCGATAGTGACATAGAGCTGCCCATCGAAGACCCAAAAAAAGCACTCTTGCCAGACACTTTTGTGGTGCAGACAAGAGCCGGCGGCCGGCACTACTACTATACAGTGAGTGAGGGTGTGCCAGCATGCGTGCTAGCCAATAGCCAGTCGGGCAGCGCGAGGGCATTGGCGCCATCGGTCGATACGCGTGGGCTCGGTGGGTATGTGCTGGCTGAGGGTAGCACTGTCCCGACATCGAGCACGGGCACAGGCGTTTATGAGGTCATCATGGATGCAGAGCCTGCACCATTGCCACAGTGGATTGTCGACCATTTTCTCAGCCATGACCGCAAAGCCAGAGAGCTCGAGGCTGAGCGGCAGGCCAAGGCATCCATTCGCAAGGCCATCGATGATGGCTACTCTAGCATCGAGGTGGCACGTCGGCTGATTTTCGAGAACCCAAATTTCCACCCTGTCCCGACGGGCACAGGCGAGGGTGACAATCGCCTATTTGAGGCTGCGTGCATTGCTGTGCGTGCTGACTGCAGCGAGTCGGAGATGCGGCAGGTGCTCACAGAATATGATGCTGTCGTCGGGAATTGCCATGGGCCTCGCCGCATCGAGCACAAAATCAAGCAGGCCGAAAAGGCCGCGGGGCACAGCCGTGGTCTTTATCGCCAGCAGACCGACGAGTGGCGCCGTGAGCATGCACTGCGGGACCTGCCACCACTCGATATGGATGCACTCGGTGAGATGCTTTCAAGCATCGATGACGCGGGCATAAAAAAAGCTGCCACCGAGGTGACAGCCCTGACAACCACAAAGAGAGGAGAGATACATGTACCACCACCACAGGCAGAGGCACCACCTGCGGCTGTACAGAGCGTAGCAGGCGTGACAAATGCGGGCAAGCCCAATCGGCGGACGCTGCCGATGTCGAGGGAAGACCATGCAAGCGAAGCCCTGCTGCTGCGCGTGCGGTCCTTCTCGCCCTGGCACGAGGCGTACTGCGCATGGGTCGAGTCGCAGAGCGTATACCGGCAGCCTGGGCTCATCGCAGCGTCGTGCATCATGGCGCAGGCGACGATGGCTCAGCGCAGATTCGTCACGCCCTCTGGACTCGGTGCACACCTCTGGGCTGTGTCTCTCGGCAAGTCTGGCGAGGGCAAGAGCACACCACTCGCATGCCTCAAGGCTTTCATCGAGGCTGTGTACAGAGACAAGATGTGCATCAGCGAGAATTTCACTTCAAAAGAGGCCTTCTTTGAAGACATCAGATGCTCATCGGTGCAGGGGCAAGGAATGCTCTTTGCCGTCGACGAATACAGCACGCCGCTGAAGGCCCTATGCACGCCTAAGGGCTTCCTATTCCAGCAGCGAGGTCAGCTCATGGCTGCCTTTTCGGCATCCAAAATCAAGTTGACGCACAGCCTCGCACAGCGACGTGAGACAGGGCGCACCGAGACCATTATTAATGGCGCCTCGTTCTGCATCTACGGCACAGCGCCAAAGGCCGCGACATTCCGGGCACTCGTCGATGGCAGCGACGGGGAAGATGGCTTTCTCGCTCGCCATCTTTATTTTTCGGCGATGTCAGTGCTGCCATATGCGCGCATGGTCGAGCGCATGGACCCGCCCGCTGAGCTCGTGCAGATGGGTCAGGCCATCCGGGATGCGCACGAGGCATGGCACGCAGCATCGAGGCCCATCGGCGCCACCACCTCGACGGGTGAGTGCCTACGCGAATACCAGCCCGAGGTCGTGCCATGGGGTGAGGGCGCAGAGGATAGGTACATGGAGCACACCGAGCGGTGGGATGAGGCGCATCGGCAGCGTGGCGAGGGGAGCAATGGGAGCATCATGAGGCGCATCGGTGAGATGGCGCTGAAAATCGCATTGGCGACGTCGGTTGTGTCATCTGCTGGCATGAAGCCCTGCATCAGCAAGGCCGGCATCGATTTTGGGTTTGCCGTTGCTGAGTACTCGGCCGGCATTGCACAGGATGCCATCACTGAGGTCAGTGACCCTGCACGGATGACGCACGGCGAGGCACGCGAGTGGGTGCTCGGGCATCTCCGGCATCTGACGCGTGACCTGCATCCTGTGGAGGGCGGCAAAATCACAGAAAAGGCCATTGTGTCGAGGTGCAAGGCCATGCCTGGCGAGCGGCTGCTCGAGATCCTCTGGCAAATGGAGACGGAGGGCCTCGTCGAGGTGCCAGAAAAAATCAAGGCCAAAAAAGAGGGCATGCCCGTCGGGCGTGGTCGTCTGCCTGCACCCACCTGGCGGCTCATCCAGGCAGACGACACATGGGTGCCCGGGCCGGATGACCTTGACTGATGTGACCTGCGTCACACGAACTGCCCACCGTTTGGTGGGCTTTTTGTTGTTTGGCGTTCCAACGCCACAAATCAGCTGTTGAGACACGAACAAAAGCCTTGACAATGCCACCAAAAGCGGTAAAATGTTTTTACCGGGTGACACTCAGTCGGCCGGCCAACAAAGGGAGAGACAAAATGACCGCACAAATCAAAATCAAGATCGACATCAAAAACGCCGCAGCCATCGAAGCCGCATTGGCAAGCGTCAATGGCAAAGCCAAGGGCCACACCTACACTGACGCTTGCGAGCTGATTGACCTCGCCACCAAAGCCGAAGCAGAGCTCGACTCCTTGCATATCCGCAAAGAGGCACGTGGCGATTGCACCTACACTCAAACCAGCGGTGCCAAAGTGGCAAACGCATACAAAAATATGCGCATTGCGACACGGGTCACCTTACGTCGTGGCAGCAGCGCATGGTACCTCGTCGCCGTCGATGGTCGCCACATCGGCACAGCAGGTGGCGGCAAAGGCCACCTCACCATCACATCTTATGCCGAACAGGCAATGATCCAAACTCTGCGTCAAAAATACACATTAGCCGACACCATTGGCAACATGTAACTAACGACTCAAGGGGCAGCCATCTGCCCCTTTTTTCACACACAAAAGGAGACATTGTTATGGCTAAAAAAGGCACAAAAATTCGGGACATTTGGGAAGTAATTGCCAGCGACCAAGAGCGCGAAGGCTGGCTGCTCCGTCGTGAGCGAGAGGTGTGCGCTCACCCAGACGGCACAGAGTACATCGGGCCATGGGAATACTTGCTGCTCACCGACTTCAGTGCGGCTGAGCCAAAATGCCGCACGTACCGCACCCGGGCGGCTGCCGTTGCTGCGGTGCAAGCCCACTGCGGCCACCTGCCCGAAGCCTTGCGCCCAAAGACCGGCACTGTGTGGGCTGTGGTGGCTCACAACGGGATTTCTGGAGGCGCCAAGGTGCTGAGCAGGCACAAGACCAAAAACGCAGCTGAGCGCGCCATGGGGCGTTGGTTGCGTGCCTGGGGATGGGAAGGCGGCCGAGGGATCGGGACCGTGGTAGAGGCCCCGGCCAGCTGTCGGGTAGGCTACCCCTTGCCTATCGGGTAGCGCATCATGCCAAGTATGCGGACGTAACGCATACGATTTAAAAACGAATTAAGAATGGCGTTCCAACGCCATTTTTTTTATTTCCGTGATTTAAATCGAATTAAATCGAATTCGGGAAAATGGCAAAACACCGCATTGGAAAGCCGTGAAAACCACTTTTTTGGGTCAAAAAACGAATTCATTGCCAGATTGCCTAAAACCCGCACCAGAATCCCTCGCATATGTGCGCCACACATGTGTGCATAGCACCTACATGACGTAAGTAGTTGATCTTACTTACTTAGTACTTACTAATTAAATAATCATATTTAGTGTTTCATTACGTATAGGGACATCCTACAGTGTCTCACATGTAGGATAGTGCGGTTTTGGTGTGTTTTTAGGGGACCCTGCCAAAAAATTCGGAAAATAGGTCCGAAATTAAAAAACACCGCATTGCAAAGCCGTTTTAGCTCGATTTTGGAATTCGTTTTAAATCCGTGGAATTTGAATTTAATTCGGTTCGAATTGGCTTACGAATGAATGTCGGCAAAAGCACTATGCACACGTAGTAGTTGGCACGATTGACTTACTCGTTGGCTTGAATGTAGGTCCTAAATGGGCGCGTTTTGTATGACGCATTGCCTGGCTGCGGCAGCCACGTAGCGAATTGACTGATTACATAATCGAATGCATAATGAGTCAATGAGTGACAATGAAGCGGGCACAGAGGCCCCCAAAAAGAAAAAGAAGGGTGGCCCTGGCCGACCGTGGCCCAAGGGCGTCAGTGGCAATGCATCGGGCGGCGCGCATCCTGTGCCGCCTGAGCTGCGTGATTGGGCACGTGCGACCTACCCCGAGGCACTCAAAAGAATCACCGAGCTGCTGCAAGACCCAGACGGACGCGTGGCATTGAAAGCGGCCGAGGTCGTGCTGCATCGAGCTGACCGTGCGGGTGTGGTGCAAGCCCTGCCGCCTGCACCTCAGAGCGCAGACGAGCGCTTGCGCGCTGCAGAAGAGCACCTGCTGCGCCTCGGGCTTGCCGGCGAAACAGCTGCCTTGCGCGCTTACCTCGCTGCCAACGACGTTCGGTACAGCCAGCGTGAGGAGCAAGCCTCAACCGGCAGCGTGGACGCGCTCAACTTTGGCCCCGCGCTCGACAGCGTCGACGTGAGCAAAGCCAGCGACGAAGACATGCAAGCTGAGCTCGCACGGCGTCAAGCGCAGAGCCTACGCACGTGACAATCCGCACTGCCACACTGCCTCTCGCCGACCATCAGCTGCGATTATTGACGTCGCCAGCAAGGCGCGTCGTGCTGCAAGGTGGGTACGGCTCAGGCAAGACCTTTGGTGGCGCTGCTTTTCTTTTGGCGCAGGGGTGGCGCAACGGGGGCGCGCCCGTGCTCGGCGTCGAACCAACATACCGCCAGATTGAAGACGTGATGGTGCGGCGCCTCGACGCCTTGTGCCGCAGCAATAAGATTGGGTGCCGCTGGTACCCGTCAAAAAAGCTGTTTTGTGTGCTTGGGAAAGCGCCATTCAATGTATTCTGTCGCAGCGCTGAACTGCCTGAAAATTTAGAAGGTATTGAAGCCAGCTCAGCATGGATTGACGAGTGGGAACACTGCTCAGTCGAAGCCCTGCAACGTGCGTCCTCACGCGTGCGTATCGGGCGCAATCAGCGTATTGCGTATACCGGCACAGCTGAGGGCTTTGGCCCCGCTTACGAGTGGCTGCTTGCCAAGCAGGCCAGCGACACCGAATTGATTACGGTGGGCACGCGCGCCAACAAATGGCTTGCCGCAGACTACGAGGTGGACCTGCGTGGCAGCCTCGGAGACGAGAGCTTTGTGGCGGAAAAGGTTGACGGCCTTCGCACTGCAAAAGAAGGGCGGGTATACAGCCGATTCAACCGCGCCATTCACTGCCGTCAAGAACCACCGCAGCGAGGTGAACTGCAGCTTGCCTGCGACTTTAACGTTGGGTTCATGCACTGGCTTTTGTGCGAGACAAACGCCAGCACGAAGAGCGTGCACGTCGTCAAAGAGCTCATCTTGAAAGGCACCACGACAGACCAGGCCGCAAAGCTGGCGCTTGAGGAATGCAGGGCTTACCTCACTCGTCGACAGGGAGTGCAGCATTCTCTGCGCGAAGTCTTTGACATGCGCCTGAAAGCCTTCTGTGACGCTGCTGGAAACTCACGTTCGACGAGGTCGACGGAGACAGACACGGCGTTGCTTAGGCAAGCAGGCTTCAACGCGATTACGAGCTCACACAACCCTCGCATCGCCGACCGCGTCAACACGGTGCAGGTTGCCTTCCGTGACAAGCGCGTCACGATTGACCTCGCTGGTGCGCCTACGCTCGTGCGAAATCTGGAAAACCAGACGTACAAGAACGGCGAGCCAGACAAGACTGGCGACGTCGACCACGCAATCGACGCGCTCGGTTACCTCTTGCACCTGCAATTTCCGATTGTCGGCCACAAGGCCAATGCCCCCACCGCTGTCACCCGCGTCGAGAGAGACGCCTATGGAGCAATATGATTTCAAAACTCGCGTCTGTCCTCGACATCACCTCTGGCAAGCTATCGAAAAAAGACCTCGAGATTGTCAAAGAGGCGTCTTGCAAAAGCAAACCCTCGCTGTTTGACATGACCGTCAAAGAGATTGCACGTCGCTACAGCGGTGACCAAGTGGCGGTGCTCGCTGAGGCGCTGCATCGTCGCTTCCCAGCGTCGGCAAAGCACATGCCACTCGCGCCCACCAACTGGCTGCGCTTCTTTGCTCAGCAAGACTCAGGAATTTACTCTGGCGAGGTCGAGCGTACTTTGCGCGACGCCACGGGACCGCTTGCGCACGAAGACCCACGGCAAGAACTGTTTGAGCAGCGGTGCGATGACTTGGGGCTCGACTCGCTGCTTGCTGAGTGCGAGCGAAGAGTGAACAGCGGCGCGCACTCTCTTGCTGTGCTGCTCGGCTGGCAACGTGCTGCGCTGCCCGGCGACGTCACGCGTCCGTTGGCGCAGCTTTATTGGCCGCACCAGGTGCAGGTCGTGTGTTTGCCCGACCAGCCCGACCAGCAAGAGGCGCTGCTTGCTGTCGTCGTCCAACAGGAGGCGAACGCTGACCCAATGTCCAAGGTATCGTGGGTGTGGTGGCGCTCGTACGACGAGGCCAGCAAGACCTTTGGCAGCTGGTACCACGCGCGCATTGTGGCCGACGCACCGGGCGCCGTCGAGCAGTACGTCGGCGAGCGCCTGCCGATTGTCTTCCTTCGCATCGGGCAAAGCACCGGCTTCTTTCCAGAGTGCGACAGTGATATCTGCGCGCAGGTCGACTCGCTGAACGTGAGCAAGAGCAACGAACAATTCCTGGGCGAGATGCAGGCACACAGCCAGCTCGTCTATTCAGGCCGCGAGCTCGACGTAGAAAACCTAATCGTGGGCCCTGACCGCATTACCAAGATTGGGCCAGAAGAAACGCTGCAGTCAATCAGCCAGACCAACAGTGTCGACCAGCTGCGTGCGTCGAGAGAGCTGGCGCTTAGAGAAATCGCTGTGTCGCGCAGCGCATCGCCTGACAGCTACTCGCCTACCGCGAGCGCCCCAGCAAGTGGCGTCGCAAGGCAGATTGCGAATATCCCCCACGACGTCAAACTGAAGCAGCAGGAAGCACTCTACAAAGCCTTCGAGGAGCGCTACTTGCTGCCATTGTTGCTTGAGCTCATCGAGCTGTACGACACGACAGCGCCGACGATGTCCGGCCTTACCGTCGACGTGCACTACGAGGTGAAGCCCTTCGAGAGCGACACCGAGAAAGCCGACAAGAAGGCTAAGCACCAAGCCTTGGTCAAAGAGCAGCTCGATGCTGGGCTCATCTCGAAGGCCCGCGCAGCCGTCGAGCTCGATTTGTACCCGACCATTGACGAGGCTGTGGCAGCGGGACTCAGCAACAGCCTCGGCACCCCAGCAAGTGGCGGCTCAATCCTCGATTTGATTGCACAAGCGCCAGCCGCAGTGCCGCAAGAGGGTAACCAGTGAGCGCCAAGATCGCAGATGCTGCGCTGATTGACCTCGAACGGGTGAGGTCTGCACTCTTGCGTGAGGCCAAGCGGCTCGTGCTGAAGCTCGACACCAAGCGCGGCAGTGCACAGCTTGCAACGGACAAAGAGGCTGCGGCAAACGCCCTCGCTGTGGCGCGTGAGCTCGACCAGTTGCTAAGTGACGCTGGGGTGCGCAGCGTGCAGAAGCTCACTGAGAGCGCTGCAATCAAAGCGCTGCAGGAGGTCGCCGGGCCAAGCGCAATCCCAGCCTCTGCAGCGAAAGAACTGCAAGCCATCGTCGACGGGCAGACGGCGGAGGTGGCGAAGGTCTTCGGTGCCGCGGCTTCGGAGATGCGCCAGTTGCTTGCTGTAGCCACGACGAGCACAAACGCTATCTCTTTGGCCGACCTTGAAGAAGCAGTGGCGGCCAAGCTCGATGCGACCATCAGCAAGGCAAGGCCAGCAATTGACGCCGCTGTGATGGGCGCAGGACGCTTTGCCACAGTGTTTGCGACCGAGCAGGCGAGCGACGCTGAAGGCTTCGATTTCGTGTACCTTTTTGAAGGCCCACTCGATAAGACGACGAGGCCATTCTGTCGCCAGCACCTGGGCAAGGCTTACACGAAGGCAGCGCTCGACAGGCTACGCAATGGCCAACTCGAGCCTGTGTCAACTTTCTGCGGTGGTTACAACTGCAGGCACGATTTGACACCGCTGCTTGTGGCTACCGCTCGACGTCAGGGAATCGAGATTGTAGACTGAGGCAACTATCCGGAATTTCCGGATGGTTCAAAACGGCACAGGGGAGCAGAGTATGCAACAGGTCACCGTCAACTCGGTCAGCGAACTGCAGCGATTAAATCGCACCATTACCACGCTGCACCAGCTGCTTGCCAAAAAAGAGGCTGAAGCTGCAGAGTGGAAGAGCAAATACCTGGCGCTTCTCAGTCACGTCAAAGGCCCCGCGATTGACGACGACACCAGCCCATTGGGAGGTGAGTGATGCCCACGAATATCACACGCTCAGGCCAAGGTCCCAAGCTGCCAGACCGAAGCTTTGCGCTGTCGCTGGGTCAAGCAGCACTCGGTCAAATTAAAAAGCGCACACGAGAAGGCAAAGGCGCCGACGATAAGGCCTTTGTGCCTTACTCACGAGGCTACACGAGGGCATTGACGCGTGCATCCCAGCAAGCCTCGCCAGTTGACCTGCACCTTACCGGGCGCCTGCTGGGCTCGCTCAGAGTGCGCGCGGCAAAGCTTGGCAGCGCCGTCGTAAGTGCGGATATCTTCGCGGGCCCAGTGCCCGCTGGCGACACAGAGCTCGCTGATGGCCACCTCGAGCGCAAGGGTAACGCCAAGTTCAGCCTGAACCAATTGGGCTACTGGCTGCACCACGGCAACGGGAACACCCCTGCGCGCCCTTGGCTGGGTTTGCCCAAGGCGGTGCTGGCTCAGCTGTGGCAGGACCTCTGGGAGTCAAGGCGCAAATAAAAAAGCACCCCGTGAGAGGTGCTCGATTATCCGAGGCCGTACTCGGAGCGCACCTTATGCAGGTCGATGCCTGCACGAGCGCTTCGGCTGGTAGCGGGTGCTGGACTCGAACCAGCGATCTTCGGGTTATGAGCCCGACGGATTAGCCACTTTCCCAACCCGCTTTAAGCCGGCTTTGCCTTGCGGCGCCGGAGGGATCGACGGGGCGCTACACCCGCTTGTTTCACCTTGCATTTCGGTCACGAACCCACAGTCATTATCACTGTGCCGGCTCCAAAGTGCAACTGTTTTTGCAGCGCTTGCACTCTAATGCAGATTTATGTAATCTGTTAAATATGGCACCTGACACACAAGAAAAATCAGTTGACACACCCTCCGAGCCTGTGCAGCAGGAAATTCCTGCGACCGTCAGCGCCGAAGAAATCGCTGCGCTGCGTGCACAGGCTGCTGAGCTTGCCTCGCTGCGTGCCAAGGCCGGCGACGAGAAGAAGGCCGCCAAGGAAGCTGCAGCCAAAGCAGCTAAGCTCGCTGAAGAGCAAGGCGAGCTGAGCAAGGCGCTCGAGCACTACAAGGCCCAAGCTGCAGAAGCAGAAGCCCTGCGCGCCGTCAAGGCTGAGCATGATGCGCTCGTTGCCACTCTGACTGCTGACCTCGACAAAGAGGTCGATGGTATGCCCGACGCCGTCAAGGCTGCCTACTCTCAGCAGTCCACCTTGCAAGGAAAGAAAGCCTTGCTCGCTGCTGTCCGTGCTGTCTCTGCGATCGCTCCCCCTCCTGGGTCGACCCAGAAGGCCACTCCCCCAGTTGTCGGAGGCGTTCCCTCTGCGACTGGCGTTGACTTCGCCGCTGCTCTTGCGGACCCAGTGAAGTGGGCCGAAGTGAAGGCGCGCGACCCAGCAGGTGCGCAGGCGTTTATGCAAAAGGCATTGCGTCTCAAGGCACCACGCACGTCGCTGGGCAATTAAGCCTCGCCGTCAATAGGAGTCTACCGTGGCACAATCTACCTCAACAGTCGTAAGCTCACACATTCTCAGCGAGATCATGGCGCAGAACGCGTTGCAGCCGCTTTATAGCCGCAGCAACGTCGTGCAGCAGCTCATGAATCGCAGCAACATCGATGGTTTCCCGTCGGGTGTTCGCAAAATCCCAAAGCGTACAGCCTTTGGTCTTCCCTCTGCCGACACTGAAGGTGCGACCGTCAGCAGCTTTGAGTCGCTCGCCTACGGCACCGCAGTGTCAATCACTCCAAGTGGTTACGTGCAGGCTGTGCAGCTCACAATGAAGGCTATCCGTCGGCGCATGCCTGGCGCGACCTACGAGCAGGTGATGGCGGCCATCAACACCGGCACCGTCGAGGGCCTGGCGATTGTGCAAGACGTGATCGCGTCTTTGCGCGATGCCTTCTCTCGTCGTATCGAGACCAGCGCTGCTGCACTTTTCACTTCTGCGTCAGAATCTGCCGGCACTACCACGGTCAATCTCAGCGTGGCAACCGTGCTCGACGCGATGGTGAAACTGTTCGACAACATCCCAGAGCATGACAACTTCGCTCTCGTTGTCGACGCTGTGGGCATGGGCGACCTTCGCTCTGGCCTTGTGTCTGGCAGCGGTGCTTCGCTTGCACAGGTGCTCGGCGGCCCTGCTGACCTGAGTTTGTTCAACGTCGTGCCGGACCTCAGCCGCAACGGTTACCGCAACTCGATTTTCGGTGTTGCGATCTTCGAGGCCGACAAAAACAACATGACCGCGGCAAATGCCGCCGCTGATCGTGTTGGCGCATTGCTCTGCGTCGGTGCGGGTGAGACTGCGGCACCCGGTTCACTGCGTGGTGCCGGTGAAATCTGCCTTGGTCACGACCTGCAAATCAGCTCACGTTACGAGCCAGAAGCAGACGTGATTAACTTCTTCGGTCGCATGGAGCTCGGCGTCGCTGAGCACACTGACGAACACTACGTCCAAATCATCTACGGCATCACCTAGTGCCACCTCGCAGCCTCTTCACTGAGGCTGCTTTTCTTCTTCCTTGGAGCATCCCTTGGCTGTACGTAAGCTGTCCTTTATTTGCTTGAACCACCCTCACACCGTCGACTTTTTCGACGACGGCAACAGCAAAGAGGGACAAAACGACCAGCGACAAATGCTGCTGCGCCAAATCAAGCGCCGGGTAAACGTCGACGGGATGCTGCCTCAACCGTTGTTTCGCTTGGCCGTTGCGCCGGCAATTAATGATCCGGACTTCGACCAAGAGCATCTCTACAACAACGACGGCACCATGATTTTTGCGCACGAGAAGTGGCTTGCAGAGCGCGCTAAACGTTGTGAGCAGTCAGCCGCTAAAGCACGCGCAGCCGAAGAAGACCTTGAGAAACAAGCAGGTCTTGACGTCGTTAACGCTATGACCGCAATCGTCAAATCACATCGCCAGGTCGGCAAAATGGACGCCCAACTTCCAGGGAAGGGAGAGAAAAAATGAGCAAGAAACCACTCAGTCAGCAAGCCGTTGAGAAGACCATCGAGCGCGTTGTGCGCACCAGCAACGGCAAGGTCTCACCCGACACCGCCCGACGTGAAATCGGCAGAATCGCCAACGAAACCAACAATCGCGAAGGCAGAAAATAATGTACAAACACTCACTCTTCGAGGCTGTAGCCACGCGTGTGGTCGCTGGCATTGCTGTGCTGGCGATTGCAGTCGTCAGCTACGGCGGCCTTGTTTCTGTCTTCCACGAGGCCAGCAAGGCCCAAGCAGCGCACGAGGGAGGTGAGGCACCGCGCGCGCAAGCACTCCAGCTTGTTGATTTCAGCGTGAGCTGCGCAACGTCAGCGACGTCAGTCGTGCCAAGCACAGGTGCGGGCATCGAGGATGCGTTTATTTGGAATAACAGCGCCACCCCTGTCTACGTCGGTGGCAGCTCTGTTGGCACGTCCACAGGCATCCCGATTTGCACCGACACCGCAAGCTGTGTGCAGTCGTCAATCGCTCTGTCTGTCGTGCGCGGTGGCGTTTACTGCAAGGTCTCGTCGGGCACCGTGTCCGTGCGTGTGCTGAGTGGTGCTTACGCGCTCTGACACGCTGCTCGATTGCGAGCCTGTAGAAGGGCCCGCAGTCACAGGCACTGACTCTTTTTTTGTGATTATCGAGGTGAAAGATGCGCAGCCGCAACACAGTACTTCTTAGTCTTATCGCAGGCGGCATCGGCGCAGTCGGCCTTTACCTCGGCTCACCAGGCAGCGTCTCGATTGGACCAAGCGCCAGTCTGGGCGCTGTCTTTTTCGATTATAACCCCTACGCCGTCGCACCCGCTTTGCCAACGTGCACGGTGGCCAACAACTGCACACTGCAGTGCAAGGCCTCGACCTCGGGGGCAGTTTGGCAATGCGTGAAAGGTGATGGAACGTCGGTCACAGTCACGCAGGGCACAGGCTCTGCAGCAACGACGGGACCACAAGGTATTGCAGAGACCTTTGTCGACGACACCACGGCACCGACAATCACAAGCGCCAACCTTGGCACAGTGCTGCAAGACTTCTTCACCAGCGACCACACTGTCGTCGCTACGGGTGGCGCAATCGCTGCATCACCGTCGGCCATCAACTATCTTTTTAGACTCAACGACGGCGCGCAAGCGTTCGACATGCGCCACGAGAGCGGAACCAAATGCATCTGGGTCGACACGGCAAAGACGCCGACAAACGCGACCGTGCTGCACTCGTCGTCAGAAGGCGTGCTGACTGGCTATTCTTTCTTGGCGTGTCGCAAGAGCGGCACCAGCTACACCGCCTACCAGAACACGGCATCGACGTCGGCAACCTGGGCGCAATCGGTCGGCACAATCAACGGCACCACAGCTTACTTTGGCCGCAACTCAGCCACGACTTCTTACCTCAACGGGCCGCTTCAAAGCGTGACCTTCTATGCTGCGGCGAAGACCGACGCAGAGCTTGCTTTGCTCGAAGACCAGTGGCAAGGCGTGGCGCCTGGCACTTCGTATAGCGGCCTGGGATTTGCGACCTTCCACTCGGGCAAGACGATGGCTGCACGTAGCTCAGACGGCAAATACATGGCGTTTGGCGGCTCTGTGCCGCGCGTCGTCACAGGCGCCTCTGCCGGCTTGATTATCGACGAAGGCGTGGGCACCAACGCGTCATGGGCAGCAGACCCAACGAATGCCAGCACGTGGACTGCAGTCGGCACACCGACGACAACCGCCAATCAAGCCAGCGGGCCCTTCTCTTACTATCGCAATGGGGCCGAGGCTGATCTCATTGTCGACGACGACGCAGGTGCCTTCGAGGGCTACACCAGTGTGCGCTCTGCTGGCACAGCTGCCGGCAAGTACACCGCTTGGTGTTGGGTGCGCAGCGGCACGTCGGGCGTCACAACCAACAAGGTACGAATGAGCGTCGTGGCGACGGGCGGCACGTCTGCAGGCTCTGCTGATTGCGACTTCTCTGACCTCACCAGCACCTTTGCGCAGAAGAAGTGTGTTGCCACAATCACAGGAACAGCGACGACAATCCAAGGCCGCGTCACGGTGGGCAACGCAGCGAGCGACACAGGCAGCATCATCGTGAGCTTCTGCCAAATCGATGACGACCCATGGATTAATGACCCTCACTTTGGTGATACCGCGATTGGTGTTGACGATGTGCGCGTCAGCAATACTGAAGTCGACCTTTGGCCCACGACAGGCGGCGACGTCACTGTGGCCTTCACGCCAAACTTCTCGCGCACGGACCTAACGCCGTCGCCAGACACCGACGATAGCTACGAGATTTTTGACCTATATGACAACACCCAGACAGACCACCGCGTGCTGATGTGGCATTACAATTATGCAGCACCAGCAATCGCAACACGTGGCAGTGGGCAGCCAACTACGTCGACAGACACATACGCAAGCAGCGACTTCAGCGAGGTTGCAGGCACCAAATACGTCTTCCGAGTGAAGTGGAAAAAGTGCACAGACCCGACGTTTTCAAAGCACTGGGTTTACCTCGACACGTGCAGCGACCCAAACACCTGCGTGCCACAGACTGCAATCGGCAGCGACGAAACTTGCACCAAATACTCACCCACCACGACGGACTGGGGTGGCGTGCAGATTGGCTGCCGCTACTCGCGCACCGTGTGCATGCTCGGCACCATCCACCACGTCACTGTTCGCTCAACTCCTTAACCGACGAGGTCACATATGCCTGAAGAGATTGCAGCACGCCTCGCCAAATTAGAGGCACACGTTGAGAAGCTTGAGGAAAAATACTCTGGCTCGCTCGAGCGTGAGCTTGGCCTGCATGACGCGCTGACCTCTGCGTTGTCGACGACACAAAATCTTATCGACAGCCTGCAGGCATCACAGCACGGCCTGCAATCGCTCGCCGCTGTGCTCAAGCGCCACCTGCGTGCGGAGGTCAGAGATGGAGACGCTTGATTTAATCAAAGAGGCCCTCAGCCTGCTGGCGCTTCTTGCTGCCTCGATTGCGTCTGCGGCCTTCGCCGGCGGCAAACTCTTGCAGCGCTTCTCAGCCACGACAGCAAGTGTGAGCTCGCATACAGCGACCTTGGCCGACCTGCACAAGAAACACCAGGAGCTGGCTCAAGAGCTGCGCAATCGGTGCTGTGACCTCGAGGCTGCCCACGCTGCCCTCTCTGCCTCACAGGGCAAGGACGCCACTGTGCTGCGTCTGCTGCTCGACCGTGCCGTTCCACCGGGCAATCACGCCCCGCAAACACAGGAGCTTTTCAAATGACCCCTGCAATCATCCTCGGCGCCGTCGCCGCAAATCTTCCGCTCGTCCTCGGGATTATCCTCACCGTACTGCTTGGCGCGATTCCTCTGCTGCTGCCCGGCTGGCTCGCACAGCTGTCACAGCAACGCCGCATGCAGCTCAAAGACGCAGTGAGTGGCGCTTACCTTGTGGTGGCTGCAATCGCTCAGCAGACACCGACCAAACTTGACGACGACGTTGCTGCAGTGCTTCGCCTTGTCGAACAAGAGCTTGGCAAGAGCCTCACTCCAAAAGAAGCAGCTCGAGCCAAGGGGATTGTTGCTGCGCTGCACGCAGACCCTGCCAAGCCATCGCTCGGGAAGGGTGACGTGGGCGACGTGGTGGATGCATGAGTCTGCGCCAAGCTGACGGACAGTGGTCGCACCTCACTCTCGGGTCAGGCAAGTCGACAATCGGACAGGCTGGGTGCACACTCACCTGCCTGTGCGAGGCTGTCCGTCTTGCCACCGGCGTCGCTGTGACACCAGCAGAAGCAAACGCCAAGCTGCTGCAGGATGCGCGCAAGCACTTCGTTGGCTCCGGCCTAATCGTGCATGCTGCGGCAAAGACGTTGGGCATCGACGCAGAGCCTGGCAAATTCGTCGGCAGTCTGCAGCAGTTGCGCTCGCATATTGTGACCGCTCTACAGCAAGGCAATACGGTGCTGCTGCACGTCGACAAAGACGCCAACGGCGCAGGCGACCATTACGTGCTGGCAGTCGAGCGCGACACAATCGACGGTGCAGACACAATCGTGTGCCTCGACCCAGCAACCGGCGAAGACGCGTTGCTTAGTGTGCGTGACCTTGCCGGTCGTGTATTCTGGGGCCGCAATCCAAAGACCTATTCCGTCGTCAGTGCACGCGTGCTGTCGGCAATCGAGGTGAACAGTGGCAATCCGTAAGATTCTGCGCAATCAATCCGCTGTGCTCGAGAGCGTGCCAAGCGGCCTCGACGACATGTTTAGGCGTGGTCGTGCCACGTCGGTGCAATATCGTGTGCAGACACCAGCCACACCGTACCCTGCTTCGGAGGACACGTGGTCCACTGGCAGCGTCGACAGCGTGAGCACCACCGTGCAAGGCGCACACGAAGAAGGCGGCGAGCATCTCACGCTTGCTGCTTCGACCACCGTTGTGCGTAACCGATTCTACGAGGTCGACGGTGGTTCGCTTGAACCCTTCCTCGTGCAAGCGCAGGCCTCGGTCACTGGCACAGCAGTCTACCTCAAAGCGCCGCTTCCTCGTGACGTAGCCAATGCCAGCACATTCAAAGGCGTCACGTGCACAGCCTCGTTGACTGCGGCCGACACGCTAACCCCTGGCGCTTGCTCGATTCAATGGAAGGCCACGATTGACGGCGTCGTGGTCGTGTGGAGTGACGCATTTCGAATCGTGAGACGCCTCTGCGCAATCCCTCTCACTGAGGGTGAACTGCGCCAAATTTTCCCGGCTTACGAGCGCTACTCGCCGTCAAATCAGTCGCCAGCCAATCTTATCGAGGGTGCATGGCAGCAAATCGTGCTGCCTCGCCTCGCTGCAAAGGGCATTCAGGAAGAGGATATCCTCGATGCTGAACCTCTCGCTCCCGTGCTTGCACAAGCGACGATACTTCTTGCTGTGCGCAATCGCGAAGACGTCGATGCGGAATTTCGCAACGATATCAAAACTGAGCTTGAGAGCCTTCTCAACGCCGTCACCGCACGCACTGACTGGATTGAAACGCCACAGGATATGCAGCCCATTCCTGAGCACAATCCCTTGACCGAGCGCACCTCGATTCGGATGTCGCGATGAGCTGGAGCAATGTTCAATCGTGGATTGACTCGTGGTCCTTCACCGTCACTGGTGCACAGCGTGGCCGCACGTCGACAGCGAAGCATTTCAAAGAAGCATCGCGTGAGAACCTTCCCAAGAGCAGAGGCTGGTGGATCGAGGTCAAAAGCATGTCGGCCTCGCTGATTGGCTCGCTGCAAGGCCGATATCGTCAGCACGTGGCGCTTGACTTGCTTCTGCATTATCCCGTCGATGTCGAGCCAGAGCCTTTGCGTGCAGCAATCGTGCAGGACTACGAGGCGATAACAAAGTACCTCGGCAATCCTGCTAACTGGGGCTCGCCCACGTCGACAGTTGTCTCGCTTGCAACTGCCGCTCCGCTGTTCCCTGCTGACCTTGAGCAGGTCGACAAGTCTTTGATTCTTGTGATACATTTAACAATCCAACACGAGGTGTCGCCGTGACTGACTCAGCCAATCTTGTAGACCTGAAATTTGCCATGCACGCGTCGACAAGTGATTTCACGTCGACCCCCACTGGCGTCACGATTCACCCTATTCAGCGGCCCACGTCGCTGCTTCGCAAGTCACGCAATCCCATAATGCGGCCGCACGCTCGCCTCGACGGGCGCAATCTGGTGCACGCGTGGGGCGCAAAGGACCTCTCGCCCTTCACCATCGAAATGGAAATGAGGGGCGTCGCCACCAACACCGGCGGCACCAAGACATGGCAGACGTCGATGGAACAGGGCACCCTGCTCGACTCGTTGTTTGGCGCTGATGCTGCGGCCATCACAGTGGGCACAGTGCCGACCTTGTCGACGTGGTCAGGCACCTCAGTCACACTCGCAGGTGGTGCTGCAAGCATGACCGTCGGTGACATGATTGGCGTGCTCGACACGTCGGGCAATCTGCAGATTCGTGAAATCACTGCAGGCACAGCGTCGGTAAATCTCACCGTCGACCGTGCTCTGACAGGCACGCCGTTGACTGGCAGCACCGTCTATCACTGCGCACGGTGGGACCATTCAGCCTCGACGACAGCACACAAGCACGGCTTCTTCAAAGCAGAGTTTGAGTCACACACAACCAGCTTTTTTGGCTGTGCTCCCAAGAGCTTCGAGATTGACTTTGTCGACGGTGGACCTCTCGTCTTCCGCCACACTTGGCTGCCCAACGATTGGCAAGACACCAGTGATGCAAATCCAAGCTACACGGCTCCGACAGCCGGCGGGTTGATCACCGGCAACCTGCAATTTTTCATTGGCTCGACGCAGTTTCTGATTCGCGATGCAAAGTTCAGCGTCGACAACGGACAAGTGCAACGCAAGACGGGCAGCGGACCGAACGGTGTGCAGGGCGGCGTCGCTGCAGACAAGCGCCAAATCCTGATGACGGGCTCACTCTACCTTGGCGATAACGCGCTTTCGCTTAATGAAATCGTCGATGACAGCGGCACACCAGCCTTGGGCATCTTCACCGGCGACTCTGCTGTGGCAGGTGACCTCGCAGGCACCTATGACGTCGCTATTCAGGCAGGCACCGCAGTTGGGCAAGCGCTTTATCTTCGTCTTCCGGCGGCAGCCTTCCGGGGCAACGTCGTCGAAAAAGACGGCCTGCTCTGCGTCGACTTTACGGCAATGGCCACTGCACCGTCGTCAGGTTCACAAGCACGACTGGGGATTATCTAATGTTTCTCGTCAAACCAGGCACACCATCGAAGCTGCTGCTCTTGACCGACGTCCTGCGAGAGCAGCACGAAGAGCACCGCAAACGCGTCCAGAAGGACCATGCGCTGCGCAAAGCGTCTGGTGCACCTCTGACAGACGACGGCTCGCCTCCGCCGGTTATCGAGGAATACGAAGCGCCAGAGCACCTAGAGGGCGTGCAGGTTATCTTTCGCATCGTGAGTGACAGCGACAGGCAGCGCTTGTTTGGCTTGGTGCGCCAAGCAGCAGGCGACGGGGCTGCCTTGCACAAGGCGTTCTGCGAGGTGCTGCAATGCGTGCTTCAGGCTGTTCAGTGTGGTGACGAAGTGCACGCCGCTTTTGGCGACGACACAGCAGAGGCGTGGAGCAAGGGCTTCTTGCAGTTGCTGGCCGACAACATGCTGCTGATACCATTGTCCGACGCTGCGCTGCACTTCTTGAGTTTGCCACCAAAAAAAGCCTTGCGCTGTGGTCAGCCTGCTCTGCTGACCTCGGGGCCTACGAATGCGCCCGCTGCAGAGAGCAGCAGCGACGAGAGCGCGGCTGTCACGGGGGAGCTCGCACCCGCTATTTTCGTGGCACCGATTACGAGACCGACATCTGCCCACGCAGGCACGTGATCGAGCACAGCGACGTGATGCAGGCGCTCGCGTTGTACCACGTCTGTGATGGCAAACCTGGCGTGGCCTTTTTTGACACGCACTCGAGCCACGCTGCGGACGCTTTCAGTGTGATACAGTCTGCTCAGCTTACGAGGCAAAAAGAGCAGGACCTACGGGCAGAAAGCGCTGCCCGCCACGACGACGCAAAAAGGAGTCTACGGTGACAGACAGTCTACACAAGTACACAATCACCGTCGACAGCACTCAAGCCAGCGCTGCAATTACCAGCGTTGAAACTGCGCTGCAGAAGAGTGAGAGCGCCGCGATTAAGGCGGGTGCGTCCGTCGACAAGGTTGCCACCGACTGGGGCAAGGCGGCAAATGCGCTGAAAGAGCGCACCGAAAAAGGTGCTGCTGCGATGGCGATTTTGGCGCAGTCAATGGGCAACACTGAGTCTGCCGGTGGCAAACTCGTGGCAGGTGCTGGCACGCTCGCGGCGACGTACGGCGCAGGTGGACCGTGGATGGTGGCGCTTGTGGCTGGTGCAGGAGCGATCGAATACTTCACCAAGAAACAGTACGACCACCTCGCTGCGACAGAAGCAGTGATTGACCGTAACACTGCGCTCACTCAGTCTTACGCAACACTCACGACGACAATCAACAGCGAGCTGCAAGCGGCGCGTGACGCTAATTATCTTGCAGGGCTGCCCGAAGGTGCTCGAGGTGCTGGGCAGATTGGCCTTGAGCAATCACGTCGTGACGCACAGATTCGCGCACAAATCACAGCGGCTGAGGCAGCAGCAAGCCGCTCGCTTCTCGACGTCAAACGCCAACTGTTGGCAACAGACAAAAAACTCAGCGACAACGATGCAACGGCGCAGGCGGAGCAGACACTGCAGAACGCTGAAGCAAACCTGCGCATTTTACGAGGACAGCTTGCGAGCAATGCACAGCTGACACAGGAGCGCCTAACAGGTCTCAGCCTTGCGAAGCAAGAGCTCGAGCAGGCAAAGGCAACTGCAGAAGCAGACAAAAGACGAGCTGCTTCTGTTGCTGCAATCACTGAGTCACGTCGTGCAGAGGCAGAGGCAGCCGAGCGCGTCTGGCAGGCAATGCAGAAGGCCGCCCAAGAGTATGCCGACGATCAGGCCAAGGCTGAGGAAGAGCAAATCGCAAGAGCAGCGCGCATCTCGTCGATGGGTGCAGCCGCATTTGTGCCCGGCTCGCTCGCGGCAAACACCCCAGCACAAAATGCAAAGGCCAAAGAGTACGACAACGTCCTCGAGATAAACAAAAAAATAATCGAAGGCGAAAAAGCAATGCGAGGTGAGATGACCAGCCTCGCACTGAATAGCTACGGTGTAATCGCAGGCGCTTCGCAGCAGCTCGTCGCCGACCTAATCACTGGCCAAGACCACGCTCTTGAACACTTTGCGACGTCGATTATGGCCCAAGCTGGGCAGTCACTAATCGCCAGTGGTGTGAAGTTGGCAGGTGAGGCCACCGTGTCGGCCTTCACGCCTGGCCTGCAGCCTCTTGCAATCGCTCAGGGCTCTGCTGCTGCTGGGCTTTTCGCCGGCGGCCTGGCGCTTGGTGGACTTGCTGTCGGCGCCGAGCACGTGATGGCGGGCGGCTCGATTGGGCAAAAGCTGCCCGACCAAAAGAGCGGCACGCCAGCAGGCTTTGGAGGCCGGTCGTCGTCAGGTGGTGGCCAAGGCAGCGGCGTCAACGTCAGCATCTATTACAATGGTGCATCTGGCCCATCGGCCGACGACGGTGCACGTGCTGTCACAATGGCACTCACTCTTGCGCAGCGACGCGGTCAATACAATAACAACCTTGACCGGAGATTCTAATGGCATACCCTCTTTTCCTTCGGTCAATCGATATTGATTCGACGAATAACGTACTCATGTTTTCAGAAAACGGTGTCACACGAACTGCGACACTCACGGTGGGCACGTACTACCTTCGTGGCGACGGTGGAAGCGACGACCTGTTGCTTGAAATCAAGACCAAAATGGAGGCAGCAGGCGCCTCTACAAACACATATAATATCGGTGTAGAGGTCGACACCGACAAGGCAAACCCAAGCGCCACAGTCTATTTTTCAATAGCTAGTGGGACCGATGCTTTCGCACTTTTATTTGCCCATGCCAGCAACGCCTTCGAGGCTGGCTTGCTGGGCTTCACCTCGGCAAGCACGGCGTCAAACACATCAACAAAAAGCGGCACACTCTCGCCGACGTCGATGTGGTGTGGCGCAGAATACGTCACATCGTACGAGCCAATCGTCGAGCACGAGGCATATGCAACCGTGGCGCTTTCAGGGCGTGTCAAAGGCGCCGTGCTTGGCTCTGCACGTGATCTGCTCGATGTGAGCTTTGAGTTGCAGCCTGGCGAGAGGGTGCACTCGGTCTACAACAGCAGCGACCCCACGGCATGCTTCTCACGCTTTTTCACGTCGTGGGCATCGGGGGCCAGCGTTGAGTTTTACGACTACGCACCTGACACGGGCACGCTAATCACCGCGATTTCGCCAGCCGACCGAGTGGGTGTTTACCACCTCGATGCCGACAGTGCGACGCGCTTTCAGCCGCAACGCCTTTCGTTGGCCACCACGCTCTACTCCTGGCGCTTGCTTCTGCGAGGTGCTGTGTGACCATTGCTTCAATTGTGACCGATGCGACGACCGTTCGCTGGCATTTCGCCGTCGACGTGCGCGGCCTACCCTTCGTGTTCTGCAGCGAGAGCACAGCGGTGGCCGACATCACCGAGTTGCAAGAGACCGGACGGCAATATCTGCCCGTGCTTGCTGGGGTGCCAGAGCATGGCGGCGATGCGATTGATTACACGCAGCGACGAGCAATCGGCGGCAGCCTGCAGGTGCGCCTTGTCGAGGATGCCTCGGGCACACTTGCGTCAATCATCAAGCCAAGACAGCGACGAAACACTTGGCTTGCAAGCGACGAAAGCACGACGTCAGTGCTTTGGGCAGTCGGTGACAACAGCGCAATGTCGGTCCCCAGCTGGCTCTACGTCGACGGCGAGACTGTAAGAGTGGTGGGCAAGGTCTTTGGCGACGTCGCAGTGGCACGAGGTTGTTTCGGAAGCGTTGCACAGAAGCACCTAGGAACGTCGTCACAAGGCGCGGATGTTTATTTTGACGTGTGGTCTGCGCCTCCGACGTGGGCAGGCAGACGAGCGCGCTTGTGGGTGTACGCCACAAACGCCAGTGGGGCGCTGATTGCTTACGAATCATTGGGTTCATTCACCCTCGATGGGACACCAGTCTATGACGGTGCGGGCATTTGGACGATGGCAGCATCGCCGTTGATTGACAGCTACTCACGGCGCAAGCTGGGCGTGGCATGCACTGAGGAGCACGGCGCAATCTGGCGGCACCTTGACGACGGCGCAACCAGCAAGCTTAACTTCTTCCCACGTCGAAAAAACCTTTGGTCTTTTCTCACGACGTCGAACACAACTTACCAACGTGCGCTGCTCAAAAACGCCAATAGTGACGCCGCGATTATGCGCTTGGCCATCGACGCCACGGACCTGACAAATGGCATCGTGGATTGCAGCGGCACAGAAGACGGCCGCATTGTGCGCAGCCACACGCGCGTTGAGAGCGGGCAGTCTCCCTTCGACGACCTCAGCGCTGGCGTGTGGTGGATAGACGTCAAAGAGCGAATCACTGCCAAGCACTTCTCGCTGCTCACTGGTAATTTTAGCGACGTGCTGCTGACTGCACTCGAGAGCCGCTACGGTGACAGCACAAACGGCACGTACGACTTGCTGCCCGGCGTTGACACTGACTTGACTGGCGCTTTCGACGGGCAGTTTGGCGCGGGCCTGTCATCGTCAGAGATTGACGAGACCACCTTTGAGGAACAGTTAGCCGTCGCACCACCTGGCTTATCGCTTGTGATTGACGAGACTTTCTCCGTCGGTGACCTGTTGTCCGATGCATGCACAGTGATTGGCTTATTCTGGTATGCCGACCGCGCAGGGCTGCTTCAGCTGAAGCGGCTCAGTGAAGACGAAAGCACCTCGGTGCTAACGCTCAGCGAGAGCAATGTGTTGGGCGAGCCACGCGTCAGTTACGACGACAGCGGGGTGATTCCACATCTCAAGGTGTTGTCAAACTACGACCCGGTCACAGGTGAATACGAGGGTTCGCTCGACCTAATCGATTACAACCTCACCAGGCGCTACCCCGACAAGAAAGACACCGTCGAGGTCAAGAGCCGCTTGCTGTGCTTTGACTTCGCCGGTCGAGGTCAACAGCTGCGGCCCGTCGCACCCAAGGAGACAGTGCAGTTTGGCTTGCGCAGGCTGCAGGTGCAGAGCGGGCGCGGCCGCGTGATTGTCAGCCTGCAGGCCAACCATGAGGCTTACAGCCTTGAGATTGGCGACGTCGTTACCTTGACCTTGCCCGACTTCCCGGACCTTGAAGGCACCACCTTAACCGGCAAGACCGGCCGCGTGTGTGGATGGCGGCCTGACTTTGCCGCCGGCACTGTGGCCCTGCAAATCGAGATTCTTGACGCCGTGATTCGTTTTGCTCCGTCGGCAGAGGTCACCTCTTACGACGCTGGCACAGGAGTCATCACACTCGCGTCACGCGATTGGTCAGCTGGTGGCCTCGGATTTACCGCAGGCAGCACGGTCCGTCTCTACGACGCTGCTTCTCCTGCCACGACGGGTGAGCTGCTCGAACTGTCAGCCGTTTCTGCTGGCACAGTGACCTTGCTGTCTGCCCCGGTGCACACGCCCGCAGCTGGCGATTGGATCGAGATGGCGGAGCAAATCAGCACCAACACGAGCGGCTACGGCGACGAGGATTGGGCCTACCAAATTGACACAACGATTTTCGCTCAGAAACGGTGGCGATAATGGCACGCAAAAAGAACAGCACTTTCGTCGGTTCGCCGATGGCCGACGTCGACGTAGACAGCTTGATTTACAAGCGGTGGATTGAAGCAGCTGTTGGTGACACAGCGCTTGTGCAAGACAAACTCACTGGCCTCAACGGCGAGATCGGCACGATTGTGCACACTGGTGCTGCTGGTCGCGGATGCGTGTTGGGCGTGCCTATCGTCAACCAGGCGCTACGTGCCTCGGCGTCATTTACCACAGGTGGCAAGACTGCAGGGGCCACGCGCTTGTTCTGCTTGCCAATCTTTGTGCCGCTCGGTGAAGAGCAAATTGTCGTCGAGACACAAGGCTATTTTGACCCAGAGAAGGAATCCATCCCTGTCTTCTGGCAGGTGCGCTCGACGGCCTACGCCTCGATTTCGACACAGGTCGCGCAGCTGCACGAGCGCGTCACCCTCGCAGTCACACCAGGCTCTGTGCAGATTCTTGAGTGCCTCACCGACACAGACCAGTGGTCGCCTGGCACGTCAACTCTCAGCAGCCTGCACGTGCACTTTGGACGGGTGGGCAGTGGGTCACCAGCAATCTTGCCGGCGTCGTCGCCGCTCACTGGTCAATCACCGCAAACCTCAGCCGATGCAGTCTACAAAATCGACTTTGACGATCAGTTGTTTGCCTCGCAAATGCCGGTGTCTGGCCGCACAGCGACGTTGCTCAACCGCCAACAAAACTCGCTGCTTGAGTTTCTGACCGGCTGGCCCTCAGGCAATGCCGCTTATGCGCAGATTGACAGCGGCACGGCTAATCCAACGACGTCACGATTCCATGCTGCGACACGTGCAGGCACAGACCTCGCCGCAGAAGGTGAGCTGCAATTTCCTCTGCTTGCAGCCGTATTTGGTGCGGCCATGACTGACGGTTCTTTCGCCGTCAACGCTGCTCAGCCACCCACGACAGGCATGCTCGACTGGTATGCTCCTTGGGTTTTGACGACGGCGGCATTACCGCAAAATGCGTTTGTTCAGCGAATCAAAATGCCTGATTTTCAATCTGCATCGTCGAGACTTAAGGCTGTGGCGATTGGGACCAAAGGTCCAAGCTGGGACGCAGCAAAACCCTGGCAAGCAAACTTTAGCTGCGGTGGCGCAAGTGTGACGTCGATCTTCACCGACGTCGGAGGTGGCAGTAATCTCGTGATTGCAACTGCGTCGGCGATTGCCTTTACCGGCGATGCAAACGCCAACTGCGTGGTGGCCCTCACTCGCGCGGCTGGTGCTCGAGCAATCGAGGAGTTCGCTTTGCTCGGCGTCGCTTTTTACTTCGAACCTTAGGAGCTCATTTTGTCAGTCTCACGCGTCGGCACTCTGCTTTTTCCAGCCATCGCCGCCACCAAAGACCAAGCGCCATGCCTTGCCGAGGTGGGGCAAGCGCTGTCTGGCAAAGCGCGCTACCTTTACGAGCTCGCGGCTGGCAACAGTGCAGTGGCCGGTGAAGACCCTGTGGTGCCAGCTAATCCACAGGGGCTGACGGGTGTGGACCTCTCAGGCCCACCGTGGGGCTCGGCAATCCTGAGGCCCGTGGCGCTGTTCGGTGGCACAGCAAACAACGCTTCCCTGCAAGCGCCAAATCGCAAGCTGTTGGCTACGGCTGATGGCAGCGTTTACGATTTCGCTTTGTGGGTGCGGCCGCATTCGCCAATGCCTGACGGATACCTCCCGCCTGAAGGTACCTTTGGCTTGCTACTCCGAGCATATGCGGCCTCGGGCACGCCAACACTGACGGTCACAGCAACGGATGATTACGGTTCGCAGGCTGAAGCCCTTGCACTGTCGACGACCGAGACCAATTTTGCACCGTCGATTTATTGGCGAGCAAGACCACAAGGCGGGCTGCAATATCTTCGACTGATTCTCACCTGTGCCAGCACAGCCTACGTCACTGCGGCCGCATTGTGCGTCGCAACCAAGAGGGGCACGTGAGGCCGCTCGTCGCGCTGCTCACACTGCTGTCGTGTGGGATGCCCGTGCGCACCGTCGAGGTGGAAGGCTGCTGCTACTCGCAAGCTGAAGTGCAGGCTTACCTCGACCTGGCTCAGCAGCACTGGCGCTTTGACTGGCCGATGCACCAGCCCGCACGCATCACCGTCGACGAAGGCCTGCGTATGATGGGGTTAACGAGACACCCTGACTGGGTGTTGATTCGCCCGCGCACGGCAGAGGGCAAGTGCCTGGCACTCAATGGGACGGCGCTGCTGCACGAGGTGGTGCACGCGTCGCTGTGGCTTGCTGAGCAAGACCCCGACAACGAACACAGCCTGCACGATTGGCAGGCTGTGGAAGAGTGGAGCGACGAGGTGGCTAGCTCTTTTCTGTGAGCAACTCGTTTTCAGTTTTCGCCATCGAAGGTTCCCTCCGGAAAGCCATCCACCTCAGCTTTTGTTTTTTTCACTCGCTTCGGTGGCTTTGTTTTTGCCTTTTGACCGTAGAATTCTGCTCCAATCCGTTTCTCTCGCTGCTCCTCGACAATCACGCGCCGCTCGTAAAGCGCCAGTGCTCTTTCAATCATTGGCAACAGCAACTCAATCATGATTTCACCTCGCTTTCGGCCAAAGCGTCACGGCACATCTTGGCGTGGGCCCTGTTTGCGGCGGCCTTCTCGTTGGCACCCTTGAGGAAGTGGTAGCAGGCGTAGCCCTCGAATACTTCGGCAGCCTTGGCAAGTGCCTCACGCAGTACGGATGCCTTGGCGTCGTCCTTGACGTCACCCTTGGCTCGCAGCGCGCATTGCAGCGCAGCGACTTTAAGGTGCCTGATGGCCTTGTCTTTTTCCTCGAGCTGTTGCCTTAACCGGTCAATTTCCGACTCCATCATGCTGTCGCCGAGACTCATGACTTCACCTCGTCAATCAGGCCGCACTTAATCGCCAAGGGTTTAAAGTACCGTGGCGCTTTCGCTGTGATTTTCCTGAGCATCTCCACACCCAGCAGGCGAAATTCCTCATCGGCGACGAGAGCAGTGCGTCGCTCAAGCATGCTCATGAATGCGTACAGATTACCCGACCACACGAGCTCTGTCTCGAGGCCATGAGGCAGAACTCGCGCCGCAGCACCTTGCGCAGTCTTGCGGTCGCAGCCTTGCTCAGTCAGCGTGTCCACGATTATTGTGTACGCCTGAAAGTTTGCGTTTTCACATTCGTCCAAAGCGTTGGCGACCTTTTGACCTGCCTCACCACTAAGACGCTGCACTGCAGGGTGATTTACCGTCGGCGACAAACTCTCGTCGCAGTAGCGCGTTGACCTCTGCGACGGTGAGAAACCGACGTGATGGCGAACGAGCTCATGCGAGAGGTTGCGGCTCACACCCTCGATAAAGAGGCTGTAGTGCGGGTGATAGAGCACGTTAAAATGTCCGTGCTCGACGATGTTGGCGGCGAATCCGTCGCTGTCTCTACCGACGCCGAAAGAGTCGTAGCAAACGCGGCCAGCAAACTCGGCAAGCACCTCGCCGTCAGTGCCACACAGCTGGTCTTGGCGCGCGCGTTTGACCTGTTCGAGCTCGTAAAACTCAGGCGTTAGTTTTGTCTCTGCAATTAGTGTTACTCTCACGTGATACTCCAGTATGCAATTGTAAGGTTAATCAAAAGAAGCCCACCCATAATTAGTAGGGTGGGCCATAGCTGTCCGTCATTTTTCACTATTCAACTCCAACAAAAAGAGCGCGTTGCATGCGACGTGTGCAAGGTGACTCTTGCCACTCTCAGCGTCGACAGCCTGGCCGCTCAGGTATTGCAGCACGTGGCGCATGAGTGCTGCTTTATATCTACTGACGTCGTCAACCTTGCGCCAATTGTCCGCGCCGTACTTGGCAGCACCGAGAGTGAGCACCTCGGCCACCTGCAGCAACGCCTCTGCCGGCAATAGGTCAGCACGGACTTTGCCGTCGTCAGCCTTAACAAACGTCATGGTGCACCTGCCTTGATTGGCTTGGGCAGCATATGCTCTGGCTTCCATGCCGTCGTAGCCTCGGCAATCGACGCATAGCTGCCATAGCTTCCACGATAAGGGCGAAGCACAGGGCGGCTCAAGCGGTGAAAGGCAATCTGGCACACGATTGCACGAGCCGGAATCGAGATTTCGCGGTTCGTCCACAGCTCGAGCGTGACGCGGTTGCAATAGCCTGGGTCTCCCCAACCTGCACTTGCGCACACGTCGAGCCCATGGCGGCGCGCGGTGCTTGTTGTGTGCACTGTGAAGGTGATTGACGACGAGACGCGGATGAATTCCTGCGTGTGTGCCAATATAAAATCATAGGGGCCAAGCGTTATGCCCCTCATGTGGCTCTCTTGCCAGGCTGCAGAAGAGTCGTTGCAATAACGGATGTCGAAATAAGAGTGATCACCTAACAAACAATCATAGCTGCAGCCTTGCAAGCGCTCTCGGTCAAAGTCGCTTATCTCGATCTCGCCTGCCGCAATGGCTTCGAGTATTTCGCCGTCGGTCATGATCGTCATTTTGTCTTCTCCTTGTCATTGTTACCAATCAGTGTCGTCGCTGCCTGCACACGCAAAGCAGTGACTTCGAGGCGAGCACACCGCAGCTGCTCAAGTGCTGCCTTGATGTCGTCACGCAGCGAGGGCCTTGGGTTGTCGAGGTAGGCTTGCCTGATAGCCTTCACCTTGCTCTCAAGCTGGGTCACCTGCGCACGGAGTTTGTCGAGTTTAGTTGTCACTTTATGCCTCCTTGTGTTTGGGTTTACGTGGCTTTGCTTTCGGTCCGGGTTTGCCTTCTTCTTTCGCCGCCTTGCGTGCCGCGTCCAGGTCGTCGTAGGCCGCGTTCAGCAGCTCAAAGGTCCGTGGTGAGCGCTCGTCTTTGTGCAAGAGCTCTAAGCGCGCCACAGCCTGCTCTGCGTCCACCACCAGCTGTGGCTTGGGTGGCAGCACTCGAGGCGGCACGACTGGGTGGCCGTTCTCTGCGATAACCGAGGTCGTCTGCTTTAGCGCTTTCACTGTTCCAGGAACAGTGTCGACGTACAGCAGTTCTCTGAGCCTTATCGTCTTGATTCCGTCAAATGCTACGTAAGTGAGCTCAGCATTTCGGTCGACCTTGGCCGGCTGCCTGTCCGGCGCTGTGTCGAGCACGGCCTTGCCTTTGAGGGTCAGTCTCCACAGTCCGTCCTCGTAAGACAACAGCAGGCGGTCAAGCAGCTGATCGAGCGGGCGCGCCAACTGTGCGTGCGTGCCTGGCAGCGAGGCCACCAGCTTCTCCGTCGATGCTTGGCCCAGTGCCTCGACTGCCAGCAGCACAGCAAGCTGCCTCACGGTAAGGTCCTTCGAGTTCTGCCCACGCAAGCAGCCAAAGACTGGCGCAGGGAAAGCGCCAAGGATTCGTTTTGCGAGGTCAAGTGTCACGATAGCACCTCGTCAATCAGCGCGGTCGCAGTGACCGCAAGAAGCGCCAGCAGGTAGATTGCTCCCACCACGAGCGCGGCCTCGACGAGACCAGCGAGATAGTCTTTGTCAGAACGGTGCATCGCTCACCTCCTTTGTGTTAACCTTTGGGGTTAACGCTTTCTTGTTCAGCCTCCGAAAACGCACAGCCTTGCTGAGCTGCTGCACTGCAACATACCTGCCAAGCGCCGCAATAAATCCTTGCTCAGCGAGGTCAGCTTGCTCGCGCGTGAGTTCAATCAGCTCAGTGCGAGTGTGGTCAGCACGTGGCGCCCACAGCACAGCGAGGTCAGCAGCCACACCGTCACGCTCACGCAGCAGCGCACGATACCCGCCAAGCTGCAGCAGCACTGACCCCTTGTCGAGGTGGTTGCCGGTCTTCAGGTCGACAATCACCGGTCCGCTCTTGGGCCACACGATTAGGTCAATCGTCCCACCGTAAGGCCGTGCCGTCGACGTAATTGCCACCTCACTGTCAATCGGAGACCCTGGCCATCGGTCACACACGCCATAGTGCAGGTGCTGCGCGCGACGCAAAATAGGTGGGCCTGCCTTCGCACTCACGGTCCTGTTTTTGACACACCAATCGAGCGCTTCGTGCACAGCTGTTCCTTGTGCCGCAGCCTCGTCACACAGGCGAGCCGCAGCCATTGGCGTGCCGTGCTCGATTGCCACCTTGCCCGCCCAGTAGAGCAAATCAAGCTCGTCGCCTGGGTCTTTGATGACCTCGGTGACGCCGGGAAGTTTGAGTCCGTGGCCACTGAAATACTGTCTCTTTGTCGTCGTCATTCTCTCTCCTTTACTCTGATTGTGATTCGTATCCCGTACTCTTTGCCCTGCTCCTGTGAGTAAGACCACTTAATGGGCGCTTTCGGCCCGTCGTCACTGCCTAATGCGGCCGCCACCTCGTCGCGCACAGATTTGAACGCCGTGCCTAAATTGTCGTCGTCGAGCTGGCGGTTGCCAATCCTATGCAGCTGCACCTCGGCAATCTCAGCGTCGAGCAGCGGCGTCACCTTGCCCGCCAAAGCCCAGCGCACGGCGATGCGCTGCTTCTTTTTCTGTGAGCTCAGCGCTGCCCAATGCAGGCGCTGATTGCTGAGGCTTTGCAGTCGTAAGCCCCACAGTTCGACGGTGACGCTACTCACGGTCAGCCTCAGCAATCAGACGGCGTGCCTCGGCCTTGATTTGCTCGGTGGCCGCCGCCCTCGCCGCCCTCGCCGCAGACGCCCTCGCCGCATCCGCCGCCGCATCCGCCGCCCTCGCCGCCTGGCGGCGGTTGGCTTCCGTTGGTTCAGCAAGACAACGTTCTGCCGCTT
>Ga0228698_1000402_pt1 | contig 35211 bp, 43 predicted proteins | sample McNCre117_Aug_MG_FD_178015 | JGI IMG/M metagenome (GOLD analysis project Ga0228698, IMG submission 178015) | Freshwater microbial communities from McNutts Creek, Athens, Georgia, United States - 1-17_Aug_MG | ecosystem: Environmental > Aquatic > Freshwater > Creek | place: USA: Georgia... | reverse complement strand
CGCGCTGCGCGGCGTGGGCCAGGTCCAGGTCCACGCCGCGCAGCGCGGGCACGCTGTGCCGGCCCAGGTGCCAGGTGCGGGTGATGCCGCGCAGGCGCAGCACCGGGCCGGGTTGGCCGGCGGATCCGGCCGTGTCACGGGCGGCGCTCACAGCGACCACTCCCGGCGCAGCTTGTCGGCCTGCACCTGCTGGGGCGTGCCGGTCAGCGTCTGCAAGCGGTCCAGCGCCTGCCGGGCGGCGGCGGACTGGCCGGCCGCCTGGCGCGTGTGGGCCACCTGCAGCCAGGCCTCGGCACGGAACGGGGCGGGTGCCCGGTCCAGCGCGGGGTCCGCGGCCAACTGCTCGATCAGCGCCTGGCCCCGCTCCTGGCGGTGGAACATCGCGGGCAAGGCCAGGAAGGTGCGCGCGGCCACCAGGCGCACCTGCAGCGGCGCGGGCACGCCCTGGTGGGCCGGCGCGGCGGTCAGGCCGGCGGCCACGCCGGGCAGGCGGGCCAGCGCGCGGTCCAGCAGGGCCAGGCCGTCCTCGGCGCGGGCCATCTTGCGCCAAGGCAGCCAGGTGTCCTGGGCCGACAGGGCCGTCAGCGCGCCCAGGCAGGCCAGGGCGGACAGGTCCTCGGGGTGGGCGGCGCTGAGCCGGGTGAAGGCCTCGGTGGCCTCGGTGCGGGCGGCCGCGTCCTGCGGGGCGCGCAGGAAGGCGGCAAAGGCCGGCGTCCAGGCACGGTCATCGGCTTGGAGGGCTCGCGACGTGGCGGCGCCGGTGCCGGGTGCCGAGGCCACGGGCGAGGCGGCAGCGACCGACGGCGCCGGTGCGGGCGTGTCCGCGGCGGCCGCAGGCGAGCCAGCCAGCAGGCCCACGCCCGCCAGGCCGGTCACGACGGCACAGGCGGCCGTGGCGGCGGTCAGGCCCAGCGGGCGGGCCGCAAGGCGGGCGCGGTCGCGGGTGAGGGGCGGGCGGGGACGAACGGCCCCGGCGTCGGGGTGTTGAGGGGTGGGCATGGCGGACTCCCTGACGTGGCGCGCCGGGCGGACGCCCAACGCATGCCGGGCAGTGTGGGCATGCAGACCCGCCCCCGCCAGTGACCTGCGACAAGCCCGGCGCAGGTGGCGCCAGTGGTGCCCGACACGGCGCCAGTGGGGGGGCCACCCGGCGCCGACGCATGGTGACGCCGGTGTACGGACGCGCGCGCTTTGCAAAAACGACGCGCACGCTTTGCAAAACATGAGGCGTTACTAGACCCCCGATGATGGGGTGCTGTAACGCCGGAATCGGCCGGCTCAGGCCGGCGCTGTTGCGAGCCCGAGACACCCAACGGTCAGACCGAGTCGATAGTGACCGAGCCGCCGTAGGCACCGATCCCGAGGTGCGCCAAGTCGACCGCCTGCGTCACCTTGCCCAGAATCTGGTAATCGCGCTCTTTCAGGCCGCCCTCGCCGGCGTAGAGGCTCGCCAGCAATTCATCCTTCAGCCCCACTGAATATAGGCCCGAGAGAATATATGCCCGCTCAGATTCATTCAGCAGGCCAAATTCAATATTGATTCTCAGAAACTTGGCGCGAACATCGGTGCGCAAACTACCGCCCTGGGTTCTGGACTGCTCACTGGTATCTTGCCAAGACACATGAAACCCATACTCGGCGCCGTAAACCGGAGCGATCGAGTCCCCGAGATACAGGCGCCCAACCTGGATGTAGCCCGCGGCGTTGAACGGATCGCTGACGGTAACCCGGAAGGACGCCGCGCCAGCCACGGACGGGAACCACATCGCGGCCAATCCGGGCCCCACGGTCCCAAGCGCTGCGACAGCTGCCTCTCCGCTGTAGAGCAGCGATCCAGTGAGGTTCAGGCCGCTGTAGACCTCCACGGTCCAGCGCGCCGTCGCAGACGCGTTGTGCCCGTACAGAGCCGCAGCGCCGACAGCCGACGCGGCCGCCAGATTCCCGGAAATGACAGAGGCTCCGACAACACCAACGCTGCGGGCGACCCGAGCGCGGCCCTCGACCTGAACATTGGTCATCGGCAACGTCGCCGACCAACCCCCACCCGACGCCGCCGCTGCGGCGGTATAGATGCCGGCGGTGGCCACCGGGCCAATCTCCTCCTGCATCCGCCACACGTAGCCGCCACTGGCACCATCGCCCAAGTACGCGGAGAGCGACGATCCGGAGACGATGCGCAGCTGAGGCGCGCCGCTGCCGGCAACGGATGCGGTCGCGGTGACGATCAGCCGCAGCCAACCCGCACCGTGCACGTAGCTGCGGCCGATCGCAGCCCCGTTTGTTGCCAGCACCGCCCCGGTCGAGCCGTCGAACACCACGGAACACGTACCGAAGTTGTTGCCGAACGCCGTCGACCCGAAGCCCAGCGCAAAGTTTCGCGCGCCCGCAGAGCGCCGCACGTACACAGACACGGTGTAAATCGTGCCGGCCACATGACCGCTGATCACCTGTAGGGCGGCAGGTTGATCGGTCACCGCGCCCTCGGTCATGAGCGAGACCGAGGCCGAGCCATCCGGCGCCGTTACCGCACCGCTCAGGGCGGCCGAGACGCCACCGTTCTTCGTCCAGACAGCGTTCGAGAGATCGTCGCTGTACGGTAGACGATTTGTCGTCGGCGCCGTCGCGAGCGCAGCAGCAGCCGCCAGATTGCCGAACGAAACCCTCAGCGTCATACCCAGACCTCAACCTCAACCGAGTCGGTGGTGATCGACTCGCGCAACCCGATGACCCTGGCCAAGACACCGCCAGCCAAGCCGAACCGGCTCAGATCCAGCGCCACGACATTGCCCAGGCGCAACGGCTGAGCCGCGAGCGTCGCGCGGAGCGTAAACACCCTGCGCAGCACACCGTAGAGCCCGGCCCGGCGGGTCGCCTCAGTGGTCGCATCGGTCGCCGAGACGAACACCGTGGGGATCACATCGCTGTCGGTGGCCAGCAGGTACTGGGCCGAACCGGAGGTTACGGCCGATGCGATGCGGTACTCATCCCGAAGGCGCGCGCGGGTAGCCTCGTCGGTCACGTTCGTGCTGATAGTTCCGCCCGGCGCCCAATTGCGGTCATACCCCAATCGGACCGACTTCAGGGGGATGATCCGCCGGGACAACTCGACGCCGCCAACCACCAGGTCATCGTCCGTGATCGTCATCAGAGGAGACCCGGTCGCCGCAGCGAACAACCCGCCCGTGAACGTGCCGTCTCGGGCAACTGCGTAGTAGCCGCCAACACCCGTGATCAGAGCATCCAGCGCGTCCAGAACCGTGGTGCTGTCGTCACGCACGTACAGGCCAACCACGCCCGGGCTGTCATGGTTCAGATTGACCACAGCCGAGCCATCGATATCGCCAGCGGTCAGCAGGCCGCGCTCGGTGAGAATGCGGCCGAATATGTCCCCGACTCGGTTGATATAGAGGCCGCCAGTCGCACTCCCTTGAACATCACACGTGATGGTCCCGGGGATCGAAAACGCTGTGACGAACGTGCCGGTGGCCAGGTCGACCGTGTAGTTCGCAGGGTTCACGACCTCCCCGTTACTGCGCACCGCTGTGATGGCCTGGATCTGCCCATCGTGCACCTGGTAGCGGCGGGCCGTTGCGTCGACCATCAGCGGCTCAGCGTTGTAAACCTGGCCGTAGCAGCAGGGGATACGCTGGCCCGCCGTGCTCCCGGTACCGCCCACCACTGCGCTGAGCATCGGCCGGTCCAGCACGATCTGCCGGTCTCGCAGGCGCAACGTCAGGCGCGAGGTGCCGTGCGCCTGGATGTCAGCCGTCGCACCGTTGAACACCAGTCTGAAATCCGACTTGGCCCAACTTGCGTCACCGAGATAGATCCGCAGCGGCCGGCCGTCCCATGCATCGGTCAGCCAGGAATCGCGCTCCCCGCTCCAGTTGCCGATCTCGATGTCACCGAAGCTCACCACCGAGCGCCCTTGCAGCGCGTCCGCCATCTGCGCCCGGATACCCGGCACATCTAGCACGATGTCGTCGTACGCGGTACTGGCTGGGGTATCGGTCGGAGCGCTGACCCAGCCCCGGTTACTCATGTAGCGCGTGACGACGCCACCGCCGCTCCAGACGTCGGCCTCGACCAACACCATCCGCTCGGTCGAGGTCCGCAACCAGGCCAGGAATTGAGCGTCAGAGATTGCCATTACAGCAGCCCCCGGCCACGCGTCGATTCGACCGACTCAGCGACCAGGCGGCCCTGCCGCACAGTCGCATCCTCCAGCCGACCGAGCCGGGACCCGAACTCAGACCGCAGCTCGGAGACTGCGCGGATCAGCGCCTGGCTGCTCTCTCGGACAGCGGTAGACACTCGGTCAGCCGTGTCGCTGCTCGACCGCTCAACCGAACTACCGACGTCGCGGACGGCGACCCCGACATCATTGAGCGCATCGGCGTTGCGCGACTGCTGGCGGACGGCCTCGCTGCTCTGGCGCGACACATCGCTGAGCAGCGTCCGCTGCCGCGCCGCATCGTCAACAACCCGGATGCTGGTGGCGCCGCGCTGTGATCCGCCCCGCAGAATGTCGCGCGTCTGCGCGGCCGACCAGACGCGGGACGGACCCGTGGCCTCCAGTTCGGGGCCATGCTCGCCGACGATACGCAGGCCACCGCCGAACAGGCCGCCGCCGGCAAACCCTGGAACCGTGTCGCCCTGGATCGCCGCGATCACCGCCCGCAGCGCCGCAACGGTCTGGTCGCGGCTGAGATTGATCGCGTCGACCACCAGGCCCTGGGCGTTCGCGGTCGCAGCCTGCAGGGCAGCCAGCGAGCCGTCGATCTGATCGAGCAGAGCCACGGTCTGATCGGTGTAGGTGGACGGCGTGAGCGCGCTGATCCGGTCGGCGACCGACGACGCTTCGGAGAGCAGCTGATCCCGGAAAGCGACGTAGTCGACGCTCACGTTGGACTTCGCCTGATCGAGCAGGGTCTGCAGCAGGCCCTGCATCGTGTCGCCGTAGCCGGCCAGATCAGCGCCGGTCGCCGTCTGCGACGCGACGTAGGCGGCCTGGAACTGGTCCTGCAGGGCCTGGAACTGCTCCGCCGGCGTCTTGTCCTGGAACACGGCGTTGTCCACCGCGCCGCGCAGGCCGGCCGCCGACTTGCTCATCAGGTCGGCCAGCTGCTTCTGGGCCTCGTAGTAGCGCAGCGTCTCCTCGCGCAACGTGGTCAGCCGGGCGACGCCCTGCTGCGCGTCGGCCAGGTAGGTGTTCAGGTCGGCGTAGTAGGCGGCCTGGGCGGCAGAAAGCGCGGTCTGCGCCGCCAGCTGCTGGCTGGTCGCCTGGTCGGCGGTGGTGCTGGGCGCCGGGTTGGCGGCGCGCCAGGCGCTCTCCGCCGCCAGAGCGGCGTTGTAGCTGGTCTGGGCAGCGGTGACCGATCCCAGTTGGCCGTCGTAGGCTTTCAAGGCGTCCTGGTACGCGGCGAAGCGGCTGACCAGCGTCGTGTTGCTGAAGGGGCTCGCAGCGGTCTCCCACTGCATCTGCAGCTGGTTGCCCGCCGCCTGGTAGGCGTCCCAGCTGATCGAGTGCCCGTCCGGCGTAGCGGTGCGCGTGGCGCCGCCGCTGAACGTGGCGGTCATGACGTCCCACTGCTTGTAGAGGGCGTCGCTGGCCAGGCCCTTGCTGGCGGTCTGCGCCGCGTCCAGCATGCTCTTGGCCGACGCCGTGGCAGCAGCCTGCACCGCCGCCGACGCATCGTAGGCCTGTGCGGCCTGCAGCTTGGCCCCCCAGCCGTCCACGGCGGCCTGGGCGGCCACCACGGCAGCGTTGGACGGCGCGGTGCCGGCAGTGACCTGGCCGATCGCCGCCTCCAGCTGGTCGGCGGTCATCACAACCGGGCCGCCGCGGATCGACGTGATGCTGTCGGCAATGCTCTGCCGCTGCTGAGCGATGCTGGCCAGGGTGTCGGAAGCGGTCTTGTAGAGCGCCTGAGCCAGCTGCAGCTCTGCCTGGTAGCGGCTGGTGATCAGGTCGCGCAGCTTGGCCTCGGCAGCCTGTCGCGCGGCAACATCAGACGAGTCGGCCGCCGCGGCGCGCAGGGTGGCCAGCTGCGCGTCGAACGCGGCCAGGGCATCGGTCGCCTTGGCGACGTCGCTCATGCCGTCAGCGAGCATCGGCAGCGTGCCCGACAGGCTGTCGATGGTCGCCTGCACCTTATCGATCGCGGCCTGGGACGCATCAAAGGCCCCGGCCAGCTGCAGCAGGGCGGCGTACTCTTTGCGCCCAGCGTCCGTCGTCAGGTCCAGCGACTGCACCAGAGCGCGGAACCCGTCGCGCGTCGTCGGCATGGCCACGCCCAGCTTGTCGAACGCCGCGGCCAGCTGCTGCCCCTGTGACACGGCGCGCTCGGTCTCGGTGTAGAACGAGCCGTAGAACGACTGCGCCGCCGCGGCGAACGCATCGGTGCCACCGAACGCGTCGACGAGAGCCTGCTTGTTCGCGGCCGAGCCCAGGCCGGTGCCCAGCGCAGTGAGGTTGCCGCCCAGGTTCTTGGTCGCCGCGTCCACAACGCCGAACACGCTGGTCAGGCGCGTTGCGGTCTCGGTCAGCGTCTCGCCCTCGCGCTGGAACGCCAGCAGGCCCGGGACCAATTGCTTGACCACGGCGTCTGAGGTGTAGCTCAGCGCGGCGGCAATGCCCTCCTGCGTGGTCGCGAACTTCTGGCCAGCCCGGCCCAGGTCGACCGTCACTGACGAGAGCATGCCGTCGGTGATCGACGCGCTACCGGTGAGCGCCTCGACCGACTGCTGCATGAAGTCGAACGTCGTTCTGATCTGGGCCTGTACCTGCTCGCCGATCGCTGCGGTCGCCGCGTTCCTGGCCGTGTCGAGGCCCGTAGCGCCGCTAGTGAACCAGCCCCCGTCCTTCTTCCAGTATTGGTTTGCCGCCACATCGGCGCTATTTGCGCTTACGGTCCCGGATAAAAATTCGCTACCTACACTTTTCTTCTGCGACCGCCCGAACGCGCGGTTGACCACTCCCCCGATTGCGGCACCCAAGGCGGCGCCCATCGGCCCGCCGAAATAGGCGCCAATTGCCGCGCCGGCACCGATCGCCAGGTTGCCGCTCTTCCCGGCGATGGAATGCCCTCCGCTTATGGCCTTGCCGGCCGCATATCCAGCCATGGCGGCACCGGCGTAGGACGCGCCGATCCCAGCCATCGTACCCATCCCGCCAGACACGTTGCCGGCGCCCATCGCCGTGATGCCGGCATCTGCGGTTCCGCTCACGCCGGCCTCGGACCCGTAGGCCTTCATACCCGTCGAGAACCCCGCGCTCCAGTTGCTGCCGCTCCCGAACATCGACGACAGTTGACCGGCCGACCCCAACATCGAACCGACACCGCCCATCCCACCAGATCCAGCCGCACCAGCAGACCCGTTCCCAGGCTGGCTGAACATCTGCTGCGTGTAGTTGGCTATGCCGTTCCCGATGACCTGCACCCCAGCTTGGATGACCGGCCGCAGCACCATCGTGGCGAACATGTTCTTGACTGTGTCGGCAAGGTTCTTGGCGAACCCCTTGCCGCTCTCGAACCCGCGCATCAGGGCATCGGTCAGGCTCTGGTTGATGCTGTCCGCCGCCTTCTGCCAAGCTGCCGCGGCGTCCTTCGCTGAGTCGGCTGCCACTTGTTTCACCGCACCCGCTTGCTTCAGGTCAGCGAGCTGGCGCAGCGCTTCGACCTGCTGCATCGCCAGGTCGTATGCCGACTGGTCCAGATCGCGGTCGAGTCGCTTGATCGCGACGCCCTGCAGGATCGTCGCCTGGTCGCGCAGACGAGCGGCCTCAACGTCCGCCAGGGCGATGCCATGCAGCCCGATGACCTCGTTCGCCTCGCGCTGCTGCTTGACCTGGTCCTTCAGCTTCTGGACACCATCCTGAAGCGCCGCGATCTCCTTCAGATGGGCCTCGATGACCGCATCGCCACGCTTCTTTTCAGCCTCAGCCAGGTCATTGCTGTACTTGATCGCCGTGGTCGCGTACTGGGCCTGGATGACCGCGAGCTGGCCAGTGAGCGCAGCAACCTCCTTTTCCGAGCCGATGCGCTTCTTCGCGAGCGCCAGCTCCGCCTGGGTAGCGTCAGCCTTGGCTGACAACGCGTCGATGTCGGCCACGACACGGCGGGCCAGATACTCGTCTTCGCTCAACTCGCCGCGCGTGAGTTCGGATTTCAGGGTGTCCGCGGTCTGCGTGTACGCCTGTTGCTTGAGCTGCTCGACGGTCTTGACCCCCTGCAGCTGCACATCGAGCGCGGTCAGCTGGCTGGCCGTCGCCTCCTTCAATTTGCGATCACGTTCGGCAGCGAACGCCTTTTCAGCCGCGGCCTGCTTGGCGTCGGCCTGCGCCAGGGCGTCGGCGCCGGCGTGGCTTGACACTAGGGCCTCCCGGTAGGCCTCGAACGCAGACTGAGATGCCTGCAGCTCCTGCTGGTACTTCTGCTGCACCGACAGCGAGGTTGCCGCGCCGGCGGTCGATTGCTCCCACGCGGCCTTGGTCGCGTTCAGGTTGAGCGCGAGGCCGGAGGCGGCGCCTGCAGCGCCCGAGGACGCCTGCTGCGCCTGATTGACGATCCCCGCGAAGTAGGCCACCTGAGCATTCAGATCGGCCAGCGTCTTCGCGTCGCGTTGGTAGGTCAGCGGGGATTCACGGTCGCCGCCAGAAGCCATCAGGTCATCTCGCCGCTTCTTGAACCGCTCAAGGGCAGCCTGGGCTGCGGCCAGGTCGGTAGCCTCCGGCGCTTTCCCCGCTGCCAGGTCACCCTTTAGCCGGTTGAGCTTGACCAGCTCCACCTGCGCGTCACGCGCGTCGTTGACGACAGACCGGATCCACATCACCAGGGCCGCGAACGCAGTGACCGCGACGCCGATAGGCCCGCCGACCAACGCCATGGCGCCGGATAGCATGCGCGTCGAGATCGATGCGGCCGCCTGGGCCGCCCCCAGCCGGCCAGTGGCCAGCGCGAGGCCCTCCTCCGCCGCCGCAGCCGCGGCGGTGGCTTCGGCCAGCGACAGCTGGGCCGCGGCGCCAGCCATCGTCAGGCCGGTCAGGTTGCCGCGAGCGCGCGCCGCGGCCAAGTCGGCAGCAGCCTGGGCTGCGGTTGCGCGGGCGCTGGCCACCTTGGCCTCCAGATCGGCCAGCGTGGCCGCGATCTGCTCGCGCGTTGACAGGGTGACAGCCTGAGCGGCGCCGGCCTCCGCAGCCGCCTGGACGGCCGCCAGGCGGGATGCGCCCGCCAACTGGATCTTGGCTGCAACCGCCTCGACCGCTGCAGCGGTCCAGGTGCCGATCGAGTAGGCCTTGTAGGCACCCCATACGGCCAGCACCGCGTCGCGGTGCTCGTACAGAGTGCTGACCATCTTCCCGCCCACCGAGATTGCGTCAGCGGCCGTTTGCGCATATCCCGCGATGCTGCTCACCAACTGCGGGTTGAGCTGCACGTTTCCGGCTTGGTCGATCTGCACGAAAAACGCGCCCGCCTGCCGCGCCCCTTCGGAGAGAGCGGCGGCGAGCGGGGTGAGACCGGCGGCGGTAACGCGGATAGCCCCTTCCTTGAGCTGGTCCAGGCGGCCCGACAGCGTGTCTCCGAATCGCTGCGATCCCTCCTCGAAGCCCTTCAGCCGCACCATCAGAAACGAGAACAGGCCCTCGCTGCTGTTCTTGGCTTTGGCGATGTCCTCGTCCTTCAGCCCGAGGGCAGTGGCCAGGGTCGAGCTGCTGGCGGTGATGCCACCCTGCACCAGGTCGCGGATCTCCTGCACCAGCTGGCTGCTGTTGAGCCCCATGGACTTGACCGCATTGGCCGACACGACCGTCAGCTGGCGGATCTGGTCCATGCTCATGCCCGCCGCCAGGCCGGGCGCCAGCAGCGCCTGGAAACCGGCCACCAGTTCCTGGCTGCTCGCGGCGGTGCGCAGGGCATCGTCAGCCAGGCCGGCCATCATCCCGCGCGAAATGCGCAGGGAGTCGTTGAACGACGTCGACTTGCCGTTGAGCGTTGTCAGGGACGAGACGATGCCGGCCATGCCGATCGCACTGGTCTCCAGCTCGCGGGAGTAGTCCAGGGCGTTACTCGGCAACGCCATGAGCGCAGACGCCAGGGCCGAAACGCCGCCGGTGAGGATCGAGATGCCGATCGAAGCGCGGGCGATCGACCCCACCGATACTGCAGCGCCCTCGCCTGATTTGCCCAGGGCATCCACCGCGCGTTGCGCGCCGGTCGCCTGCTTGCCAATCTCGTCCAGAGATGCGCCCGCACGGCCGACGCCGGATTGTGTGTCCGCCCCCAAGGATTGGGCGGCCTGGCCGACGCGCTGCAGGGACTGCTCGACGCTGCGGGCGTCAACGACGACGGCTCCGGCGCCGTCGAGAGCGATTTCAAGTTGCAGGCGCTGTGCCATGAGGTTTACAGTCCGCCCATGTTTAGACTCGCACTCTCCGGCTGGCTCGTGGGCTTTCTCGTCCTGCCGGCCAGCTGGTGGCTGGTGTGGGCAGTGGCGGGGCCGGTCATCGGCGCCCTCGCACTGCTGCTCTGGCTGATCCCGCGGCCTGGCCGCTGATCAGCCGCTGCCGCGTTTCTCCGCGGCCTCAATCGCCCGGGCCTCAGCCCACTCTTCCAGCGTTGCGCGCTCCATCACCTGGAGCCCCCGGAACCACTCAGCGCGCCGCCGGCGAGACCCACGGGCGGTCATCCGGATGCACGCCTCCACCCCGAGATAGTCCAGGCCGGTGGCCCCTGCTGGTCCAGTGCGCCACTGCGTCTGCACTGCGCGCCACAGCTCCAGAACCGGCAGGTTGTCTGGGAGCACCCAGAACTCCTCAGCGCTCTCCCAGAGTTGCTGCTGGCTGCTGGGGCCTTCGGCGATCAGCCCGGCCGCGGCCAGCAGCGCGTTAACGCTGTCGGGGTCATCGGCGGCCGGTTCGTCCTGGCTTCCTGGCTCGCTGATGAGCAGCTTTCGCGCCATCAGCTGAGCCAGCTCCATCAGTTTTTTTCCTTGCCCTTCGCGCCGCAGGCCTCCAGGTAGGCGGTGTAGCAGGTGGCGGACATGCCCAGGATGTTGAGCATCTGGCCCAGCGCGGCCTGGCTGAATTCGGCGGGCGTGCCGTCCTCGGCGACAACGTCGCGCCAGCCGGTCACGTTCTCGGTGAGCACCTGGTTGACGGTCTTGGAGTCGCCATCGCGGTGCATGGCGTTCAGCTCGTCGGCCGGCATGCGGCGCGCCACCAGGCTGAACGAGAAGTCGACCTTGCGGCCGTTGGCGTCGGTCATGGAGCCCTTCACGGGGGCGACGACGGTATCGGAGACGATCAGCTTGAACATGTTGGTTCTCGGCAGTTATTGAGTAACGCGGGAAGGGTGAGGCCCAGGGCGCGAACCCGGGGCCTCGGGGTCTGGCCCTGCGGCCAGATCACATCGTGATGATTCGAATCTCGTCGTTGAGACCCATCGCGCTCGGGCGGGCGCGGAGCGAGTAGCTGGCCAGCGCCAGACCGTCGTCATCCTCGTCGCCCGGGTTGTTGCGCTCGATCGCCGGCATCCACAGCTTCAGGATCGACCCCGAGACGCTGCCGATCACGAATGCCAGGCTGATGGTGCTGTTGGCCTTGAACGCGTTGTAGAACGCGACGTTGTCAGCGGGCGGCAGGTCGAGAACGAACGAACCGGTGACCTCGCGGTTGGTGATGGGCACACCCGACCCGCCCAGGAACGGCCGGAACTTGGCCGAGTTGTCCCAGGTGAGCTTGAGGCCCTTGGAACCGTAGTTCGTGCCACCAGTGAAAGCACCAGTCGCGTTGGAGTAGGTCCCACCGAACCGGAGGTCGCCGGTATTGGCATCGGTGATGACGACGGGAGTCTTCCAGGCCGTGAGGTTCGGCGTCGGCTGGTTGACCGCGACCTGGCGGCCGTTGTCGATGCCGATGAGCGTCAGCACGGCAGTCGGCAGCGTGCTGACCGAGAAATCGAAGTCGATCTTGGCCACACGGCAACCGCGCACGACGTGCACATAGCCGCTGCGGAAGATCCGCATGCTCAGCGACGGGAACTGATCGGTGATCGGGGTGTAGTCCCACTTCACGCCCGGGGTCAGCACGCCGACCGCGCCGGCCGCCTTCAGGATCGAGTTCCATGCGGCTTCAGTGATGGCCGCGCCGCTGCCGGCCAACTCGATCGTGAAGGAAATTTGGACGTATGCCTCGCCGGGGATCGACTGCTTGCCGCCCATCGAGCCGGTGTAGACGTCGCGATCGACCGTGATCACCTCGGGGTCGATCTTGAAATCGGTGCCGACCAGGACCGCATCCGTGGTTGCCGGGGCGGTGTAGACACCGTACGAGCCATTGGCCGTGGCCACGATCGTCATCGCCGCCGGCGACGCGTTGTTGTAGCCCGAACCGCCATCGTCGACCGTGGCGGTCAGGATCGCGCCCGCTCCGCTCGTGGTGATGCGACCGATCGCATTCACGCCACCCGAGCCCTGGAACCACACTTCGATCGTGCGATTCGCGGGGTAGCCGGTGCCGGCCGTGGTGACGGTGGCGGCGCCGGTGGGCAGCGCACCGCCGGTATTGGCGCCGACCGTGATGACCGCACCCGATCCACCGATCAGGCCGTTTTCCGTCTTTGCCAGGACGACGCAATTCCGTGAGTAGGTACTCATGAGGTCACTCCTCGTTGGTCATCGGCGTGTGGGCGCCGGTGCTGGGGTCGAACACGTAGTTCATGCCGCCGAAGCGGGGCGTGGGGGCCTCCGCGGCCTCCTGGACGGCCACCTGGGCGGGCGGCGCGGCCGGCGCGTCAGCGACCGCCGGCGGCGGTGCCACCTGCAGCTGAGCGACGCCGGAGGCGGCGGATTGGTCGACCTGGCCAACGGCCTGGTCACCGTTTTCGGTGCTGGCGTCGGCGGTGTCGGTGGCGGGCTTTCGGGGGGCCATCAGGCGCTCCTGTAGTAGGTGTCAACAATGAATTCGTCGGTCCACCAGAGCCGCTGATCCTCGAACCGGAGGATCCGGCCCGACGAGAACTCGACGGGCAAACCTTCATCCACGACCGGCGCCCAACCCAGGAGGGCGGATCGCACTGCCAGGCGGCGGGCGACCAGGTCACGGTTCGCTGCCGCTCCCGACGGATCGACCAGGTTGGCGATCACGATCACCACCCCGAAGCGGCAGGTCACGCGCTGCACCTGGCGGTTCATCAGGCGATTGGCGGAGCCCTGCTCCTCCAGGGGCAGCACGAACGCGGCGGGCGGACGCACCAGGCCGGTCGTTGCCGCCTCCAGGTCCGCAGCCCCGGCGATCTGCACCCAGCCGGTGAGCTGGGCGCGCAGGCGGTCGACGATGATCTGGGTGTCCATCAGAGCCGCCCGAACTGGTCCATGAGATCGGAGCCGAACAGCCGGTCACGGCCGGAGACCGAGACGGCAACAGCACCAGGCGCGGTTGGCGCCGCAGGCATGTCGCCGAGCTTGGCCGCACCGCTGGCCAGCGCCCTGAGCGTGGTGACGGCCGCGCGATAGCGGTCATTCACGGCCTCGGGCGCGCGGACATCGAACAGCATGTAACGCGCGATGTCGCAGCACAGGCGCACCAGCAACTGGGGCGAGCTGGGCAGCGGCAGCGCGTACCTGATCGACAGATAGCCGTCGATTTCGGCCGTCGCGTCGACGATGGCACGCGCCACCAGGACCGGGTCGATCACGGCGCCCGCTGCCGGGTCCGTGAGCTGGGCGATTTCGGTCGCACCGTACCGGTCGACCAGGTCCTGCTGGGTTGCGTAGGGCATGCGTTACTCGCTGCGTGCGGTGGCTGGCGGCGGCCGCGTTACTTCGCGGTCTTCTTGGCCGCCGGGGCCGGGATCTCGATGCCGGCCTTCAGCTTCACGATCTCGGCGCCGTCGGCGTCCGAGACCTCGACGGCATCGTTTTCTTCGCCGATGACCCGGGCAACGTCTTCGCCGACGGGCAGAACCTTGACGGGGGTGGTGGCTTTGATCCACATGGTGGGTTTCCTCTTGAGACTCGGGGGGATAGGAGCTGCGCCTGGTCAGCAACGGAGCCGACCAGGCGCAACCAGGCTGATCAGCTCGGGTTCTGGATCAGGTAGCCGGCCGAGATGCCGGAGAGCACGGGCGCGCGCTCGTACGTGGTGCCGTAGACCCACGACTTGGCCTCGGGGTCCCAGTACGGCTCTTCGACCAGGGGGTGACCGTCCATCGTGTACGTGTAGCCGAAGGACGGCGTCTCGGCGGAGAGGTCCGCTTCGGGCACGTACGCCAGCACGGCGTTGTTGCCCCAGATGTCCGCCGACACGTTGGCGTCGGACCAATACACGCCGGCGCCGATCACGACCCGCTTGACGTTGAACAGACCGGCCAGCATCGCGGGCGTGATCTGGCTGGCATCGGTGCCGGCCGCGCCGTTGTACTGGAACCGCGCGGTGATCGACGGGTTGTTCTTGCAGGCGTTGAAGGCCAGGGCACTGAGCACCAGGACGTTCGGGTACGCGCCGCACGCCTGGCGGATCGCCTCGCGGCCGGTGTCGATGTCGGTCATCGGCGTGCCGGTGGTGGTCGACCACTTGGTGGCGCCGGCCAGGGTGACCTTGTTGCCCGCGCCGTAGTTGCCGGCCGTGGTGGCCAGCGTGGCCTGGTCGACCTCCAGGCTCAGCGCGGCGGCACGCATGCCGACGTTGACGGCGCGCTTGGCCAGGTCGAGGCCCGGCACGCGCGACGCGTCGCGGATGTGCTCGCGGGGCAGGGGCACGTCAAACGCATCCTGCAGCAGGGCGAACGGCTTGCCCAGATAGCCGAACTGGATGCGGGCAGTCTTGCCGCCCGGGCTGCGCTTGCTCTGGTAGAGCCGGAACGCGTCGCGGCCGAACTCGATGATTTGGCCGCCGCTGGCGCCCACGGGCACGCGCGGGAACAGGACGTTGCCGACGAAGTCGGGGCTGGTGTAGCCCTGCGCGACCGACGACAGGACCGGGTCGATGACGCGGACGCCTTGGTTCGAAAGAGGCATGGTTGCTCCTGGAGGTGGTTCGGTGGGATCGCAGAGCGATCAGGGGACGATGAGGACTTCGATGAAATCCCCGGCCGCGCTCGCGGCCTGCAGCGCAGTGCCGATCACGAACACCGGCGGGTCACCACCGGCAATCGAGCCGGCACCATTGGCAGCAGCGGAGGTCACGGCGGTCGCACCGGTGGCCACGGTCAGCGCGGTGGCGACGATGACGCGGCCGGTGGCATCGCACTGGACGCGACTCCCGACCGGGATCGCCCCACCGGCTTCGCAGGGCGTGGCGCCGAGGACCGCCAGTTCGGTGAACGCACCGCTTGCCGCGTCGCGGCGGGCGACGCCGATGACCTTCTGGCCCGCGACCGTCGCCTGCGCGCCGGTCAGGGCGCCGCTGACGGTCGGGGCGACCAGACCGACGCAGCGGCCGTATGCGATCGCGCCGGATGCGACGACCGAGATGTCGAGCACGGTGCGTGATTGCTGGGACATTGATTGCTCCTGTATAGAGGGATAGGCCGGCGCGCTCAGGCGTTACCGGCGGAGACGGCGTCCAGCGCCTCGACGTAGCTGCCGCCGTTGCGCGCCTGGTAGGCGAGGACACGGGAGTGCAGCTGCGCGCGCTCGGGGCTCACCACTGCGCCGCGGGGGGCCGCGAACTCGACGGAGGCAGGGGCGCCGGCAGCGCGGGCGCCGGTGGCGACCTCGCCGAACTCGACGGCGGCCGGCAGGTTGGCCAGGGCATCGCGGAACGCCGGCACCAGCGGGACCGAAACGCCGTTCTCGCTGAACTGCACGACGACGCCGGAGGTCTCGACCTTGGACAGGACGTCCAGGGCGGCGATCAGCACGCCCTTGCTGGCCACGGGCAGACGGCCCGAGGTCACCAGGCCCTCCGCGAACGACACGTTCTCGGCATGGGTGGCCGCGTTACGCGCCTCCGCCTCACGGGCGTTGGCGGCGGCGATCTGCTCGCGCAGGCGCTTGTTTTCGGCCTCGATGGCCAGGCGTTCGGCTTCGGTCACGGTGGTGGTTCCCTGATTGGGTTGGGCGAATGCCGGCGCGGCCGGCGTGGTGGATTCGTCGACCTGGTCGATCGACGCGTTCAATTCGTCGCGGGCGGCTTGCTCCAGGCTTTGCACCTGGTGGCCGGGAATGACCTGGTCGGCCTCGGCCTGGCCGAACTTGCCGATGAACCAGTCGCGCAGGCCGCGCCACAGGCTGGCGTTGGTGACGTCATCCCATTCGGCGAACTCGACGACGCCGGTCTGGTCGGCGGCGAATGAGGGGGTGCGCAGGCCCTTGACGGCCGGCGGCTGTGCGCCCAGAAATCCGACGTGCTTGAGGTAGTACACGCCCGGCACCGGGTTGCCCGGGGCGTCCGGCGCGTAGAACGAGGCGCTGATCTTGGAGAAGCGGCGGGCGTTGACGATCTCGGCGAAGGCCGGGTCGACGTCGCGGTGCGAGGCCTCCAGCGCGCCGCCCGCAGCGCTCAGGCCGGAAACCCAGCCGTAGGCCGGCCCGTCAACGGACGGATGCCCGACGACGAGCGGCGCCTCATGCAGCGCCGGGTTGTAGGCCCGGGCCGTGGCGGCCAGGTCGATCTCGGAGAACGACAGCGTCCGGCCGTCCATCGCCTGGTGGCGACCGGCTCGAAACACCTGCAGGGTGGGGTTGGCGGTGGGCATGGGTCGACTGTGCCGACCCACCCCCCGAAGTCGCATCGCGTGGCGCTTCGGGAGGATTTCCCGCCCTCCGAATGCCTCCCGGCATCTTCCCCGCGCATACGCTTGACCGGAACCCGCGTTAAAAGTGCCCTTGGCTGCGTTACTCGCCTGCCACAGCTATCCGCGTACCACCCGGTCGAAAAAAACGGCTCTACGGCCGTTTTTCCGGAAATCGGCCTCAGCGCATCAGCGCAGGGCCAACCACCGGTTGACCTCGTCCAGGATCGCCGCCTGGTCGGCCGCGTAGATTGTGCCGTCCGGGCGGACCGGGAAGTAGGGCCGGGCCGGGATGACGATGGCGTGTGGCCCCACGGTCACAGTGCGCTCCAGCGCGCGCTTGTGCGACGCCTTGGCGAACACCAAGCCGCGGCCGCCCATGATCGCCGTGCGCAACAGGTTGCCCTTGGCGTCCGTGCGGTGGCGGATCGCAGTCTGCCGCGCCTCCCGCTGGATCGTCCCCCCGAAGTGCTGGATCGCCGCGTAGGGTTCGCTCGAACTGAGCACCAGGCTGGAGCCGCCGGTGACCTGGCGCACGATCGAGCGCCGCAGGTCGCCGCGGTCGGTCAGGATCGGCTTGCCGGCCCGCTTGGACCGCAGTGTCGCGGCAGACAGCGGCTGCCAGGCGTGGCCGTCCGGATCGGTCTGGCTGGTGAACCGGGCATCGATCCGGGTGAGCAGGCGCTCCCCGACCGATGCCAGCAGCGACCTGGTGTTGGTGACCCGCGCCTGCAGCTGGTGCAGCGTGGCCATGACGGCGGCGTCCTTGACCTCAACCCTGATGGCAACCATGTCGCCTCCGCGTTACTATTGCCGCCTGAGCGGTTGTTTCCAATGGGAATGGTTAGGCATAGGCCGGCGACGGCTGAACACTATTATCCGGTTCGAATCCGGCGCCGCTCACCCCCTCACTCCTCTGGCAGACGCAGGTATTTCGCGTCACCCCTGATGTTCCCGGGAGGGAGCAACCCAGCGGTCTGAATGAAGTTGGCCACCAGCGTCTCCCGCACGCCATCCAGCCGAGTCTTCAGACTCATGTTCACCCGGATGACGAACTTGGCCAGCCTGGGCGGATAGTCCACCACGAACATCAGGGCGGTCTTGTCCTCGGTGTCCAGGTAGACCTCAGCGGTCTTCAAGAGGTCCGGCAGCTGCCTCCACAGATCCTCCGGCACGGCTGCCTGGCGCGCCTCTTTCAGTGCGCGGATCGCGTGCAGCATCTCTGCGTCCCGGATCATGATGCTGGCAGTGTCTGGCGTGACCCCGACCTTGGCCAGCTCAGCGACCACCGACGGACGCAGGCTCCCGACAGCGAACGTCTCGTTTGTCGCCCGCTTCTCGGTGAACACCCGCTCAACCGCATTACTCCAGGCTCGGCGACGGTCCTGAACAATGGCCGGCTCCAGCACCTCAGCCATCGCCGCCCCGATGGGCGCGTCCAAGTTCAGCAGCTTCTGGTTGACCAGGTCGAGCCACGGCGTGGCATCCGCCTGGCCGGGCGTGTAGTCCCACCCGCGATCAATGCCCACTTGGGCCCCGGTGCTGGGATTGATCGAATCCCAGCCCGCAGGCGGCTCCAATTTCGCACCAGGCGGCGGTGCAGGCTCGGCGAACACCTTGCAGTTGCAGCCCCAGCCGTTTGGGGCAAAGTGGGTCCTCCAGAACTCGTGCGTCGCCGGCAGGCACAGGTTGTGCCAGGCCAAGTGCAAGGGCCGCGGGTGGGTGACGCCGTCCGCGTGCCGGTAACGCCAGTACGGGTTGGCGCGCAGGAAGTCGGGCTCGGTCAGCTGCTTGTAACGCCCGGCGGCGTAGCTGCTGGCCATGTTGGTCCGGTAGATCGTCCGGGCGCGCCAGGCCTCACCCTGGGCCGATCCCTCCCCGGTCCAGCCCTCCCAACCGTGGCGCGCGACGATCTCCCTGAAGTCCCGCGTGAACTGCGCCTGGCCGCCGCCGGCCATGGCCTTGTCCATGGCGGTGCGCAGGTCCTGCAGCAAATCTGCCTTCATCGCGCCCGCCACCACGAACGCGCGATCGTGGGCGCTGCGCATCACATCGTCCCAGGCCTCGGTGGGCAAGTTGAGCTTGGCCCGGAAGTGCGCGAGCTGGTCCTCGAAGGGCGTCCCCAAGCCCAGCTCCATCGTCGCCGGCATCAGACCCCCTCGGCCGCGTCGGCCATGCCCTTGAGCTGCGCGAGCGCGAACGCGGCGCCCATCACCTTGACCAGGTCATCGGTCGGCAGATCAGCGTAGGCCGCCGTGAGCTGGTCCTGCAGCGTCGCCATGTCGGGGGCGTCCGCAACCAGGCGCTGCAGCCGATCCACGATCCCGGCAAGGGCAGGTGCGCCTGCAGCGGTCAATGCCGCCGTGTCGGCCGCGGTGGGGTCGGCGGCGTTGGCCGATGCCGCGGCCTCGGCAAACGCGGCAGGTGCGGCGTTACCGGCGACCTGGTCAGGCGTGTTGGGCTGCACCAGGTCACCGTCCTGGTAGCCGTAGGCACGCTGGAAATAGACATTGGTAAACCTCGCTCCTGCCTCGTGGTTGGATTTGTCGCGCTGGGCCTGCAGCTGATCCCGCGCGCGCTGGTCCCACATCTCGAAGACCGGCGCTGCGGCGCCCGGGTAGTTCTGGTCGACCGCCCAACGGATGGCCTGGTTGACTGCGGCGCACACGATCTCGGCGTCTGCGTCCCGCAGCGAGTCGGCGACGTCCATGCCGGCATGCGCCGAGGCCCGGTTGCTGCTGGCCTCCATGGTCTGGTTGGTGCCGGTCAGAACGATGCTGATCTCACTGCGGCAGTACATGGCCAGGCGCTCGTACAGATCACCAGAGGCCGACTTGCCCGCCAACTCGATCAGCTCGACGCTGCCGTCGTCCGGGATCGTGGCCACCGCGTCCTGGATCAGATCCTCCAACGCAGCCAGCATCGCGCTGCGCTCGGCGTCCGAGGTGCCGCGCGGCAGCTTGCCCACTGCGAACGCGCCGCCGAACTTCTCGGCGAACGTGACCCAGAATCGCAGCCCGCCCTTCTTGAACAGGACAGGCCAGTAGCAGAGCGCCAGGTCGGCGTCTCCGTAGGGGTTCCGGTAGTCGGCATCCTGGCGCGCCAGGATGAACTTGCGGTCAGGCAGCAGCTCACCCATGAACGGGTCCTGGCGGGTCCTGAATCGCAGACAGGCGTCAGGGTCGAACGCGAACCACTCGGGCGGCTTGGCCTGGATGTCAGTCACCCAGACCCCACCGGCCGAGCCCGACCAGGTCAACTCCAGCGGCTGGTAGCCGTACAGCACCGCGGTGGCCGCCTGGCCGATGATCCGCTGCATGTCCAGGTCATCCAGCATCGCGCGGACGGACTTCTCGACGCGGGCCGGCGCGTTACTGCGGTTGAGCCCCCACTGCAACGCTTTGAGCGCGGACTTCCGGCGCCGGATGCAGGCGCCCACGTGCGGGTCGCGTGCCAGGTTGCGGTAGACGCGAATGTCCTGGCCCAATTCCTTGAGCAGCGGGTCTGGGTTGGGCAGCAGCTGCCCGATCACCGAGAAGTCGAACGCGGCCATCCGCGTCGCGATGTCTGCCCCGACCAGGTTGCTGGAGCGGGGCCGGTTGGTAGCGGTCATGAGTAGCCTCGAAGGTCAACGCCGGGCGCACCGGCGCGGCGGCGGGGGCGGCTTGCCACGCCGATGGCCGCCAAGCCACCGGTCGCGATGGCCCACAGCATCTGCAGCGCGTCAGGGCCGTCGTCGTGGTCGGCTTTGGGGAAATGGCGCAGCTGGGACAGCAGGGTGACCTGGGACGGGTGCAGCAGGATCAGCCCGTTCTTCACATGCGGCTGCAGGGTCTCGATGCGCAGCAGCTTGTCGCTGTGCGGCGTTACTGCCCGGGCCGGTACCGGGATGCCCGCGGCGGCAGATCGCTTGACGAGTTCGGAGCGCAGGAACTCCTGGAACTGGACAACCTCGATGGCCCAGAGCAGGCACCGGTATTCGCGCTGCAGGTCGATGACGTCGGTGATGATCGTGTCCGGCAGGCGCTTCTTGATCAGGGCCTCGACGACGGACAACACTCCGGTTTGCCGGTTGAGCCCCCCGACCAGCAGGGCGCTGGGGTCACGCCCGGCGCCGGCCTTCCCCAACGACGGGTCGCAGGACCCGAACATCACCCAGTCCGCGAGCTTGTTGACCCAGAACTGGATGATGTTGGCGAACGGCGCGCCGTCGCCGGCGACCGGGTCGTTCTGGTATTCGCTGTCGAACGTGTCGTGGCCGTCCCGGGCGCGGATCTTCATCAGGGCCACCAGCGGCCGCGCCTTCCAACTCACGATGGAGCCTTCATCCATCGCGGCCTGGTGCTTGGAGTAGTAGGCGTCAGCCACCTCCTCGCCGTCGTTGCGCAGCAGCTCCTCCCAGCGGTCCCACAGGTCCATGCGGTCGGGCCAGCGCAGCAGAGCCTTGAACCGGGCCGAGCGCCAGAGCTTGTTGGCCAGGGTCCGGCTCAGCACCGAGTCGTAATGCAGGATCGTGCCGATGTAGACGACGTCGAACTTCCCGACAGCGCCGCCGAGCGGCAGCACGGTCTTGGTCAGCCAGGACTGCAGCTTGTCGCGCTGGTCCGGGTTGCGGACCTGTTCGTCGTTCTCGATGTCGTCGAGAACAGCCAGGTCGGGCCGGTGCGGGCCGTGCCGCAAGCCGCGCAGCTTCTTGCCGCTGCCGGCCACCTGGATTTTCGCGTTGCCCCGCGTTACAACGGTCCCGGATTGCCAGACGCGGCCTGGGCCTACCCCCTCCGGGTAGTCCATGGCCAGGCGCGGATTGAACTCCAGCTCCGCCTTGATGGCCTCCAGCATCGGATAGGCCTGGTCGATCGAGTCCATCACGATGACCGGGTACTTCTTGCGCTCGGTCAGGATGCACCAGAGCACGAACAGCTGGCTGACCAGCGTCGACTTGGCTTCGCCGCGGGGCGCTGCGATCGCGTCGACTTCGCTCTTGGGCGATTCGACGATCTCGACCAGTCGGCCGAACAGGTAGTCATGCAGCTGGCTGCGGTGCGGGCTGCGGACGTAGTGGGGGAAGTAGGTCCCGACGAAGAAACCGAAGTCCTTGTAGGACCGCAGCCGACGCTCCGCGCGCGCATTCGCGTCGGGGGAGAACCCGCTGACCTCGGCCTCGATGCGTTGGCGCAGCGCTGCGGCGAACTCGGCCAGGTTGGCCGCGAATTCCTTGTGCCTGGTCTTGTTGGCCATCAGCCGCCCCAGGACTTGCCCAGCTCCTCACCGAAGCCTTCGATCAGTTCCACCAGTTCGTTCGCCAGAGCGGGCTTGCGGCTCATGGAGTGCTCCATGAGCTGCTTGAGCACATCCATGGCGATGCCGTAGCGGTCGGTCTCGGGCATCAGGCGCTTGGCAGCGGCCTGGGCCTTGCCCAGGCTGTCGGCCAGGCTCGCGATCGCCTTGGCCGCTTCGATCGGATCGACGTCGGGCGCTGACGCCAGGTTCTCCATGATCGCCTCGCTGCGCAGAATCACCGCAGCAGCGACACGGCCCATGGCCTGGTCAAAGCCGCCACCGGCCACGATCAGGCTCGCTCGCTGGAACTTGTCCCAGTCGTCGCCCTCGGCCGACGCCTCACCTTTCCATCGCCGCGCGCTGGCGAGGCTGACGCCCGCCTTGTCGGCGGCCTGCTCAAGCGGCAGGCCCGACAGGTAAGCGGCGCGCAGCGCCAGGCGGGTTTCGTTGGGATGCGCCACGGCGTTACTCGGCGCGGCCGTCGTGCAGGCGCTGACGCAGCAGGTAACCTTCCAGCGCCCAGATCTTGCGCTTGGCGTCGGCGTAGGCGTAGACGCGGCCGGTCTCGACCTTGAACTCGCGCGGATCAGCGCATGCGCTCTCGCCGACCACCGTGAAGCCGTTGGCCAGGCGCAGACAGCAGACCGTCACCGTGGTGCCCGGGAACACGTGGTAGTCCGCGCCCATGATGGCGGCTTCGACCTGGTCGGGCGTGACCTTCAGGGGCGGCGCGTCCATGACGGCATCGCCACCGATCATGGGCCGCACGGCCGGCAGCTCGGCCGGCGCGGTCGGCTGGGTCTGGGGCCAGACGGCATGCGTCTCGCCGGGGTACGCCTGGTCATCCGCGTGCACCAAGCGGATGCTGGTGGCCGAATACGGCTGGCCGCTGGGCCAGTAGCCGCCCACCGAAATGCAGCGGTCACCGTGAACATCGGTGATGAGGCAGGGGCAGGGCTTGGTGTGGCCGGACGGGTAAACGTGCACGATGCGGCCGACGGTCGGAGGGGTCATGCTCGGGGCTCCAGAGGTTGCGGGGAAGGGGTGGCAGGCGCGTTACTGGCCGGGCCAGGGTGCGGAGTTGCGGGCGACGTCGCGGCCGCGCTCGGTGAGCTGGGCGGTGTCGTCGCGCCAGATCACCAGGCCCTGCTCCTGCAGCCAGGTCATGTCACCGCGCACCAGGTCGGAGCTGGCGGTGAGGTTGTGGACGCTCTCCAGGTCGGCGCGCAGCTCGCGAACGGTCGCGGTGCAGCCGGGCGCGAAGAACAGGCTGGCGACGATGGAGCGACGGCGGCGCACTTCCGGGGGGATCGCGGTGGACATCAGTGGGGCCCCTTCAGTTGGTGGTTGAGCAGCATCTGCAGATTGCGGTTGACCTGCTCCAGCTCGCCCGCCATGCGACCGACCTGGTCGCGCGTGCGGTTGAGCTGCTCGTAGATCTCGCTCAGGTGGTCGTGCGACGGCGAGTTCTGCAGGTGGGCATCGATCCTGGCTAGGCGCAGCGCGTGGTCATCGATGTCGCTGCGCATGCGCTCGACGCGCTCCGTGCTGGCCTTGTGCCGGTTGGCCTGGAAGAGGCTCAGGTTGAGCACCAGGTTGACCACGGCGACTGTGGTGATGGCGAGTTCATAGGTGGTCACGGACGATCTTTCTCGGCCGTGGCCAGCCGGCTGAAGTAGGAGTTCAGGGCGACGATCCGGGCTCGGCATTGCTCGTACTGCCCGCCGGCGGCGACGGCCCAGGCAGCAACGTCGGCGTCCGTTGCGATCTGGTCGCCATCCGCCTGGTCGGGATCGGTGGAAGCGGCGGCAGCGGCGTCAGCAGCGCCTGAGGCGGCGCTGGGCAGACCAGCAACGCTGACTCCTGGGGCACCGTCGAGCACGCGCAGCACGCGGCTGCCAAGGCAAGCACGGCCAGTGGCCGCAGCAGTGATCGCATGGTCTCGCTCCTGCATGAGTTGATCGATGGCCAAGCTGGCCGAGTCGTAGGCGGCCTGGGCGAGCGCCGCGGCGTCGTCGGCCTGCTCGTGCACGCGCAGTGCGCGGGTGGCCAGCTCTCGCTCACGCTCGGCCGCAGCCTGGTGCAAATGGGCGATCTCGACGCGGTCGATCTGGTGCATGACGGCGGCGCCCGTGATCGCCGCAGCACAGGCCGCCAGGAACAGCAGGCCAGCCCGGGGGGCCTGGATGGGTGAGGGGATCAGGCACATGCGTTACTCCCCGCGCAAGTCGAGCGTCCCGCCCCACGTGCGGTAGATCGCCTGGCGCTGCACCAAGATGACCCGGGGGTAACCCAGGTTCTCGGGGCAGAACTGCGCGGCACGCCGGGCACGGCCGCACGCGGCATCGATGTCCTGCCGGCGCCGGCCGGCGGCCAGGGCGGCCTCCGCGCGCCAGTTGCCCAGGCCGCCGTTGTAGGCCCGCAGGGTCGCCCACATGCGGTCGGCATCGCCGCCCGGCGACTGCGCCGCTTCGGGGAGTCGGTCCCACAACCATCGGTCATAGCCCACCAGGGCGCGCAGGGCCCAGGTGGGGTTCGTGGGCTGGCAGTCGGCCAGGCTGTAGCGGTGCTGGTCGCACCACCAGCGGGCCGTGGCCGGCATGAACTGGCCCAGGCCACGGGCGCCCACGCGGCTGACGGCCTCGGGGTTCCACCCGCTCTCCTGGTGCACCTGTGCCGCCAGGACGGCCACAGGCGCGTCCAGGCCCCACTGGGCGTGGGCCTCGCGCACCAGGTCACCCCGAAGGCGCGCGGCAGCGGTGGGCACCGGGTTCTCGCCGGCGCGGGCCGCGGGCGGGAACACCAGGGCCGCAGCAGCCATCAGCAGGGCCCAGCCCACGCACATCAGCATGGTGGTGAGCACCCCGACGACGCATCGGTTGATCGCGCGGCTCATGTCAGGCCCCCAGGCCGATGGCCAGCATGGCGCCCGCCACGATCAACGCGCGGCGCAGCATCGCCGCCGAGAAGGCCGTGCACTCGCCCTGGTTGAAGTCCACCAGGGTTCCCTGGATCACTCCCTCATCAGTTTCCAGTTCCTGCGGCGGCTCGGATCCGGCCGGCGGCCAGGCCTTGGCCATCAGCTGATCGGGACGGGCGTAGGGGAACAGGCTGCGGTCCAGCCAGTAGCCGGCCAGGCCCGCCAGGCTGACCAGGGCGAGCTTGTAGATCATCACCGGCACCTGCTGCGGCGCGACGAGCAGCACGATGCCGATCAGCAGCAGCGCGAGCACGATCCAGCCGGACAGCCGGGGCAATTTCAGATTGAGCATGGGGCCTCCCGAGGTTTGGTTTCAGCACAGCGAACCTGTTGATCGCGTGAGGCCTCATCGTGCTGGCCAGGGTCACGCCGGCGCAGCGCGCGACGTTTCGGGAGGACATGAAAAAAGCCGCTGAGCGCAATGCTCAGCGGCTTGAACCGGGGGGAGTTTCCCGGAGACCTGTGGGAGGGTGACAGGTCGCAGAAATCAGTCGGTGGGACCGGGCAGTGCCCGCGGCTTGGACTTGGGGCTGGCCGGTGCGATCACCTGGCTGCTGCGCAGCATCTCGATCTCGACTCTCACCGGACCCTCGGCGAGATACATCGCGCCTTGGAAATCATCCTCCATGTCATGCCTGAAGCTACCGGAGTAACGGCACTGTACCGCACCGATCAGCAGCGCCGCGACCTTCAGCGCCTTGTCCGCGGGCAGCAGGATGTCGGTGTGGCCGACCGAGAGCTTCGCGATCTGCTTGGGCATCGTGGCCATCAGCGAGCCCTCCAGATCCCGTTCTCGCGCTCCCAGTACTCGACCTGGTCGCCCAGGTCCAGGCGCCAGCTGAACGTGGGGTTGACGCGGCACAGGGCGGTCACCGCCTGGCTGACCAGCTTCTTCGCGGCCGCGTCGCGCGGATCGAACATGCTGATCGTCTTCCACGCGCCGGAGTTGTTGACCTGCAGCTTGCCGACCAGGTCGGCGGTTCTGGTGCTGGTGGTCGCCATTTCAGTGCACCTCCTCAGCGGCCGGGCTGAGGATCACGTGGCGCTGGATCATCGCCTCGACGGCGTCGAGCACGCCGCGCTCACCGCGGGCCAGCTTGGCGTTGACGATCACGGCGATCTGGCTGGCCAGGCTATCGATCAGGCGCTCACGGGCCTTGATCTGCATCTGGCAGTTCACCAGCTCGCCGTTGGCGCGCACCAGGGCAGCACGCAGGACGGAGACGTCGCAGATGGACAACGGGTCAGCGTGTCCGCTGAGAGGTTCAGATTGCGTTTGGGTCTGCATGTTCATGGCTCCCGGTCAGAGTGAGGCGATGTCCAGCGTGATCGGCTCGTAGCGGTCGGTGTCGCCGACGCGCTCGTACAGGCGCACGTAAGCGCGGCTGCCGACAACGGTCACGCTCTGTGCGATCGCGTCCATGGCGGCGCGCCAGGTCTCGTCGTTGATCTCCAAGCGGCGCAGGCCCAGCACGCGGTTGGTCGAGATGCGGCCTTGCTTGTCGACCTGGAACGCGTCATTGACGAGCACCTTGATCTCCGGGCGGGAGCCCTCGGACCAGCGTTCGATGCAGCCGTCGATCAGGGACTTGGCCGCCTGCAGGCGTTCATCGAATGCCAGGTGTTCCTGGATCGCGCGCTCGACCTTGTAACGGCCGTCGTAGCTGCGCAGCGTCACGTTCCCCTTGGTGCCGCCGACCTGGCTGTCGAACTGCTCGGCGCTGGTGGCGACGAACTCGGCGATGTCCGAGAACGCCGCGAGCTTGAAGGCCTCCAGGGCGGCGCGCAGCCGCACAGCGTCCTCGACGATCTTGATCACGGTCTGGTCGCGCAGCTTGTCGATCGGCCGCACCATTTCGTTGGGGACGAGGCGGCCCATGGCATCGCGCATGTAGCCCTCGGGGGGCGGGGTGGTCTTGGTGGTCTGGGACATGTGTCCTCCTCAGGTGGTTTGAAAGAGATCGCCCTGCCGGTCATCAGGCAAAGCGTCGGTGCGATCAACGACGAGCTGGATCTGGCGCCAGGTCATCGTCTGGCCGGCCTCGGCCAGCGCGAGGCCCAGCTCGTAGACGGCCTGGCTGGCAGCCATGGCCGCCCCGTGCGGGTCGACCAGGTCATCGAAGCGGCGGCGCAGCCAGCGGTTGCGCTTCTCGGTCAGCAGGTCCCGGCAAACCGGGATCTCCAGCACCGTCCCCCCGAACTGCGCCGCCAGCCGCGGCATCAGGGACTCGCCGACAACCTCGGCGATCTGAGCCCAGCGGCGCATGCCCGCCGGGTTGGCGTCCGGGTGCTTGGGCACCGAGATCTGGACGCCGGGCCAGCGGTGCAGCAGCGCCGTGGCGCCCGCATCGCCCACAGCTCGAACGATCTCGACGGCGCTCGGCGGCAGCAGGTGCCGCAGCGTCTCCAGGTCATCGGCCGTGATGCGGGCCGGCGGCGGCACGATGTCGGCGTTCATGCGGCACCGCCTTCCGCCAGCGGGGACACCGTAGCGATCACCAGCATCTGATCCGGCGGTTCAGGGTGCAAGAGGCTGTCGGCCAAGTGGGCCTTGTTGATCCCATTGGCCTGGCGATGTGCGGTCAGTTCATCGGCGTGCCGGTACACATCGTTCGAGCCGGTGACGAAGACCTGCCAAGCCTTCGGCTTTGCAGCCTGGAGCTGTTGCTCCAAGGCCGTCACCTTCTGTTCCAGCTCCCTGATTGCGGCCTTGGTGCGGCGACTCTCTGCGTGGTCGACCAACGACGACCGCCGGGCCGGGTCGAGATGCCGGGCGCCTGAGGCGATGCGGCGACCGCCGTTGACCGGCATGGAGTCGAACAACTTCGGGAACGGTGCCCATGCGCGAACAACGTCTCCCCGGTGGCGGAAGGCCATGCCGGTCGCGTCGATCCACTCGCCATCGGCGAATGCTCCCAGCGTGCTGGTGCCATCCTCCAGCCACACGATGACGTCGGCGCCGTCCATCGGCTGGTCCCTCCATTGGTTCGTCGTCAGGTTGACATCGATCATGATTCGATGCAGTGCCATCGCGTTACTCCTCAGCCCAGCATCAGGGCCACATTGATCGCCGCGGTCACCGCGACGATCCAGAACAGGCAGAACACCGCGAGCGATCCCATGCCCAGGATCGTCCAGCCGCGGTGCTGCCGATCGCTGTAGATCACCAGACCGGCGATCAGCAGCACCAGCACGCACAGCACGGCGGCCACGGTGTTGACGGTGTGGGCGGTCATGACGGCAGGCCTCCCAGGACGTAGCCGGCCGACCACAGCAGCCAGCCCACCTCGACGAACAGGCGCCCGTCCAGGCGGCCCACGGCGAGAACAGGGACGACCCAGCATGCGATCGTGTTGCGACGCGTGTAGACCATCACAGACCTCCCGCCGGCAGGCCCTTGGCCTGGCGCTTGGCGCGCAGCGTGCGCGCCAGGGCGCCGACAAGCAGGTGCAGCGTCGGGCCACTGCACATGTCGACGGCCGACGCCCAGGCGTTGCGCTTGCAGATCGCATCGGCGTAGCGCAGCGTGTGGGGCTCGCCAGTAACGCGGCTGAGGTCATCCAGCAGCGCATTGATGCGTGCCATCAGCGCAGCGCGATCGGCGGCGACAACCGGCCGGCGCAGGCCGCCGTCGCGGTTGGCCCGGTTGGGGTTCACCGCGCCCGCCTGGCGCATGTGATCCAGCACCTTGGCGCCTTCGGGAATGGTCAGCTGCGTGGCCGAGGTCTTGCCCGTCAGCCGCTGCAGCATCGCGCGGTAGGTGTCATCGTCCAGGCCGAGTTGGCGTTGCGCGGCCTTGATGGCCTTGGTCTGCGCCAGCTGGCGGCCTTGGGCCGGGGTTCGGGTCGCGGTGTTCATCGCGCGGCCTCCTCGGTGCGTTCGGCGGCGATCAGTTCCGGCGTCGACTCGACGGGCCAGCTCAGCAGCGGGCCGCAGGCGCTGGCGTACAGGTCGGCGACGCGCTGGGCGTTGCGGGCCGTGTGATGCGCCAGGTCAACGCGGGCGTGCTCCTGGGCCAGCAGCTCGCCGACGTAGGCGTCCTGGCGCCACTGGGCGATCACGACGCCGGCCGCAAAGGCGGCGATTACCGGCAGCACGCGCTGCTCGAACACGTTGGCGCTCAGCATTGGGCACCCCCCGAAGCGGCGCCGATGGCGGCCACAGCGGCGGCAGCGGCGGCGGCGGCCTGGTTGATCGGGGCCGGGCCCGCCTTCACGCTGCAGCGCTGGCAGGCGCGCCAGTGGTCCACCTCGAACTGGCTGATCACCGCGAACGTGCGGCGGTGGAACTGCCGGCATTCCTCGGGCGAGATGGTGCGGCACAAGTGCGGGCAGTCAACCCGCATGTACACGGCGGTCACGCGCTCGGCGAAGCTCTGGGGCGCAACCGGCATGTGGAACGTGTAGACGCGGCTGACGTACGGGCGGCTCACGCCCAACTTCTCGGCGACGCCAGCCGCGCCGCGCGGATCGGTGCGCAGTGCTTCCTCGAACGCCAGGCGCCAGGCCGGCACGCCGGCGGGGAAGCGGCGGGCGAGCGCCTCCATGCGCGCCTGCTCGACCGTCTTGGGCTCTGCGGTCTTGCCCGCGATGCTCAGCGCGATCGCGCCCAGTTGCGGCTCCAGGGCCGCGGTGTTCATCGTGTCGTTCATGTGATCCCTTGTCATTTCTTGTCGGTCAACGTGGTGCCCGAGTTCGGGTCGAACACCGGGTCGTTCGTGCGTCGGCAGATCGGGGCGTGGGGGCCCAGGTCGCGCGCCAGGCGCCAGGCCTCGGTGCCGCGCCGAACGCGGGCCAGGACGCCATGGCGCTCCAGGCTCCGCACGTAGCGGCCGAGGTTGTCGGCTGCCGTGCGCTCGCTGCCGTCGGCCACGGTCATCAGCAGGTCGGTGAGGCTGAACGCCGCCATTTCCCGCATGACCCACCAGGCGCGCGTCCGCAGCGGGCGCGGGCTCACGGCTTGCCCGCCTTGGCGTCGTGCCCAGCGCGGTAGTCCTGCACCAGCTGGATCCGGCGCACGTGCGACGCGTGAACGTCGGCGATGCCCAGGCCCTTGGCGGCCATCTCGATCCGGCTGATCGCGTTGAGCACGCCGCGCATGCGGCCATGGGTGTCGGCATGGATGCGCTCGACCAGGTCGGGCGCGATCTGCACCTCAGCCAGCTGGCGGCAGGCCGTGGCGACGTCCTCCAAGCTCGACGGCTTGAACTCGACCCAGTTGAAGATGCGGCTGCCGATCTGCTCGCGCTGGCCGAACTTCCAGACGTCGCGCTCCATCGCCACCAGCACCACCGGCGTGCCGGACTTGTCGGTGATGCCGCGCAGGCGCTCCAGGCAGGCGCCGTTCTCGGCCAGGGCGAACTGGGCTTCGTCCAGGATCACCGCCGTCTGCTCTTGCGCCAGGCGGGCACCGAGCGCGGTCTCGGTGTTGCGGGTGATCGCCACGCCGACCTTCTCGGCCATGGCCGAGACCATCTTGCCGGGCGTCATGCCCTGCTGCATGGTCAGGTAGACCGCGCCGTTGCGGCTGCCCCAGTTGTAGAGCGTCGTCGTCTTGCCCTCGCCCGGCCGGCCGGTCACGAGCATCCAAGCGGCTTCGCGGGCGCCGCGCTCACTCAGCATCTGCACGCCATCCTCCAGGCGGGTCAGGTTGCTCGTCTTCACAAAGTGCGTCTTCACAGTAAACTCCTCTCTCGCTTTTTGTTGGCGCCCTCGGGCGCGTTTGGCAACAGCCGTGGCCTGTTCTGGCCACCCCGCCGCCCGGTGTTGGCTCACCGGGCGGCCTTCTCAAAACCCTCGTCGTCCTCGCCGTCGGTGTCGTCCTCCAGGAACGGCACCCCCTTCTCGGCGGCCTCCCGGCGGCGTTCGTTCTTGGCGTGCCAGGCCAACATCGCCTCATCCTTGCGGCGCTGCTCGGCGGCCTTCGCTTCCTCCTTCTCCCGCCGCTTCATGGCCACGTACATGGCCATCGGATGCACATCGCCGTCCGGCTCGGTGACCTCGGCCTGCAGCTCCTGCAGGGAGTCGCGCAGCGGCACCACGTTGACCGGGGCCGGGCCCATCTCGACCAGCTGCTGCACGACCTCGGTCAGTTCCTGGTTCGTCAGGCGCGACTCGATGGCCGGCATGCCGTCGTGGGCCTCAAGCACCTCGCGGGGCAGGCGGTCGGTGATGCGCTCGATCTGGCGCTCGCGCAGGCGGATCTGCTGCTCGGCGCGGCGGCGCTCCGCGGCCTCGGCCATGCTCTGAATCCGCGGGCCGGTCGCCTCGACGAACCGCGCCTCGCAGATCGCGCGGCCTTCCAGGTCCTTGACCCACACCTGGTCAGGCTGGTCCTTGTCGACCGCGACCAGCACCTCGGCGCCCTCGTAGTGCGCCAGGTCGGCGTGGTGGTAACGCATGCCGCCGAACGGCGTGACGGCACCACGGCGGACGAACTTGCGGAAGTGGGGCCGGAACTCGTCGACGAGCTGCTCGTGACTCAGCAGCATCGGCTCCCATCCGGCGTCACGTGCAGCCTGCAGGGCCTGGGCCGGGGTCTGGTGCACCAACTTGCCCGCGGCGTTACGCACCTTGGGCAGCGAACGGTGCGGTCGGTTGTTCCACTTGACTTCCTTCGAGTGGATCCAGGCCACCGCCTCCGCGTGGCTGTCAAACACCAAGCCCTTGCCCAGCGAAATCGCCTTGGCGCGCAGCGCGGCGCGCTCAGCGGGCTTGGCCGAGGCCTTGACCATGGCGTTCGTCAGGCGGCGCACCTTCACGAACGTGCCGCTGTCCATGCGGTTCGGGTTCTGGTAGGTCGCCAGCTCGCGGCTTTCCTTGTCCAGCCACGTGTTGAAGTTTTCGGCGATGCCGTTGGCCTGGCTGTTGCCGACTTCCTGCGGGTGGACGATGGACAGGCCCAGGCGCTCGGCCAGGCCGGCGTTGTCCTCCAGCCAGCGCTTGTTCTTGACGCTGCTGGTGTGGTCGGTCTGCAGGATCGCGACCAAGCCGCCCACTGCGATGCAGGACTGCAGGCCCTGCATGATGATGTCGGTGTTCTCGGTGAGCCCGATGGCCATGGGCGTCACGTACCGGGTGGCGGTATCGTGGAAGTGCCACAGCTCATAGCTGACGTACTCGCCCGTCACCGGGTGCGGCGCCGTGAAGTGCGAATTCCAGCCGTCGGCGTGCACTTCGAAGAACGGCTGCAGGCCCGAGTAGTCCCGGCTCTTGTAGAACGTCTTCGAGCGCAGAGCACTGCCCGTGTTGCGGCCCTTGAGCTTGTCGGTACCGGAGCGCTTGGCGTAGGCCCGCACTGCCGCGTCGTAGCTCGGCGGCTCGGCGCCCGGGTAGTCGGCCCACTCGTCGCGCCAGTGCTGGATCAGCTGCTCGTAGGCCGCGCGGATCGTGGGTTTCTGCGGGCGATCCGTCAGCGCGAACAGCGGGCCGTACCACGGCCGCACCGCCAGGTCGACCTGGGCGCTCGGCTTCGGGGTGAGGTCCACACCACGCTGGGCCGATTCGACCCAGCGGCGCAGCGTGGCCACGCTGGGCAGTTCGTCGCCTTGGCTCTCGCGGCCGCGGGGGTCGCAGGCCTCTCGCAGGGCCTGCTGCATGGGGTGGCTGAGATCGTCGTAACGCGCGGCTTCGAGCAGCTCGACACAAGCGCCGTTCAGGCGATAGCCGCCACGGTCAACCAGGTCGCGCACGGCGCGGACCACCAGCTCACGCGCCTGGCGGCGGATGCGCTCGGCGCGGGTGGAGCCCGGGCGGCTGGGCGCGGCCAGCTGGATCTCGTGGGGAGTACTCGTGACGGCGGTCGAGCGCGGCACGACTTGCAAGGCGGTAACGCCTCGCTGTGCCTTTCCTGCAATAGCCAGATCCATGGATCCGGACAGGGTGGCGCGGGCTCGCTCCATGGCCTGTTGCTGCTGGTATGCCTGGACGCGACTCCGGACATCGGCAGGGAGCGACTCGACGCGATAGAGACGCCGGCGCGCGCTGCCGGACGCGGTTGTGTACGGCCACGCCTCACTGTCTGCTCGCAATTGCACAGCCCGGGTGGTGCGACCGATCGCCGTTGCGACCAGGTGCACATCAACTCCAGTTGCTGCAGGTGACGTTTGCATCTGTTGCCCCTGACGCGTTACAGCTGGGGCTGCGCGGCGGCGCGGCGGTTGGAATGCGGGCCGCGCTGGCGAGCCTCCTCGGGCGTCTTGGTCGCGACGCCGTGCTTCATCCCGAGCGCGATCGCGATCAGGTGGCTCTGGCCGCGAGTGCACGGGTTCTTGCCCAGCAGGATCTGGCGCGTCAGCGAGACGCCAAATCCTCGCTCCCGGCACCACTCCGCGATGCTCACGCCGTGGTTGGTAAACCACTCGCGGGCCTCGGTATGGGTTTTCAGTTGAGCGTGCTTCATGTTGTTTGATGGTTGCGTTTTCTGTTGATTGCTAATCACAATCGGGGGGCAACTGGTTACATCCAGATCCAGAGGTGGATTCATCGCCCTGTGGCTGATCTGTCTGGTCGAGACACCCCTCGGCCGGTGGGTTCGCTGTGTGTCTTGGTTCTCGGTTCAATCTCCCGTGGCTAGCGTCACTGTTGGCGGTCATGCCGGATTCGCGTTCCCCAAAACATTGGCTGGGCTTTAGCGCGTCCTGGCCGACTGGCTCGGTTCCGAATACGGGACTCATTGGCTCCCGCAGTGCGCTGATTACGACCTTGCTCGAATGCCCGTTTGTGTGATCCCCCTTAGGTGGCCCCCCGAGCTAGGGGTGCCGTTTGTTGGTTTTTGCTGTTCAATGCTGGCGATGATAGGTGCTAGTTCGCTCCCAGGTCAATGGGTGCGATGCGCTTTTTCGCTTCGATCTCGCCGTTTCGCGCGACCGGTGGCGACTGTGAGTCAGAGGCAGGAAAGAAAACCGTTATGCATCAACAACTTGCGTCGCACGCTGCTGAAATTTCGCGCATTTCGCGCGATGTGCTCGTTTACACCGATCGGCGCGAAATGAACGACCTAGGGAAGCGAATCGCCGCCTGGCGGAGCGAACTGGGGATGACTCAGGCTGCGTTCGCGGAGCGGACTGGCATCAACATCGGGCAGTTCAAGAAGTACGAGCAGGACCGCGCTGTTCCTGGAGGCGACTCCCTGGCCGCGATCGCCTCTACCGGTGTGAACCTGAACTGGTTGTTGACCGGGTACGGCCCGATGTCGTTCGCAGCAGCAGAAGAGCCGCTATCTGCACGCGAGGGGCAGGGTGCTTACAGGGTGGCTAGCCTGGACTCGCTGGAAACAGCGTTCGTGGCGGTCGAAGAAGGTCTGGTGACCATCGGACGGACGCTCTCTCCCAAGAAGAAGTTCGAATTGGTCATCTCCATCGCCAACATGCTTGACGATGAAACCATCAAGAACACCGCCAACTTGATCAACATCGTGAAGCTGGCGGCATAGGTGCGCGCCTAAAGGGACGTCTGACGGGGCCAGAGAGCCCCACGGACCATTGGGATGAACGAGTCCACGAAGAAGAAGCTGGTGCAGCTGATGCAGGCGGCGGTGTCCGCTGATACCGGGGAGGCAACACCGGTTCCGCGACCACGAGACCCTGAGGGCGCCATCGTGGTGCTCAACATCGTCAACCATGGTCATCTGCACCTGGCAACGGGTTCCGATGCCCCGGGCCGCAGGCCTGCAGCTCGGAAGCCCCGCCAGCGCGCGGCAGCTCAGCCGGCGCCGGCAGGCGCCGACCACGAGGATGAGCTGCTCGAACTGGTCGAGTCGTGGGTGACGGTGCACAACCGCGCAGGCAAGGCGCCCAGGCTGACCCTCGCCCGGGCGTGGGACCTGGTGCACCAGGCGATCGATGCCGGACCTAATGAGCCGATCACCGCTCAGCGGTTCCGCCTCGCCAGATCCTGGGTGCGGCGTGCTCGAGATTCCGACCTCCTGTGAGGCGTTACTCGCCACCCTTCCCAGGGCGGTCAACCTGCGCCAGTAACGCCTCACGGCCACCGTTTGGCCAGGCTGGATCAGGCCGAGTCAGTCTGGTCGCGGTTTTTTGCAAAGCGCGCGCGTTTTCGCGCAGATTCGGCGCGGTTTTGATCAAACCGGCCGGCGCCTGCCTGTGGACAACTTTCCCAGGCAAATCAATCACTTAGGCCAATTTTTGGGGGCCTCCCCAGTTGATCAAACTGAGTGCCTCCCCACACCGGGAGCCGGGCCTGGCGAGCCGCGGCC
>Ga0228698_1000400_pt1 | contig 35345 bp, 38 predicted proteins | sample McNCre117_Aug_MG_FD_178015 | JGI IMG/M metagenome (GOLD analysis project Ga0228698, IMG submission 178015) | Freshwater microbial communities from McNutts Creek, Athens, Georgia, United States - 1-17_Aug_MG | ecosystem: Environmental > Aquatic > Freshwater > Creek | place: USA: Georgia... | reverse complement strand
GGGGAGGGCTATGCAGCCCGGCGAATCCAGCAAATCAGTGGTCGTGCTTGAGCCGTATGCGTCGAAAGGCGCACGTACGGTTCTTAGGGGGGGTCATAATGGCGACATTATGGCCCTACCCTCCAATGCATCTCTTTCTTTGACGGTGACCCTGGTGGTGGCTTTGTTGGCGCATGTGGCGCTCAAGTCCTGGCTCAATGCGCGGCAAGTCCGGCATGTGTCGCGCCACCGCGCTGCGGTGCCCGCCGCGTATGCCGACACTGTCTCGCTGGCCGATCACCACAAGGCCGCCGACTACACCTTGGCCAAAGCCAAGCTCTCGCAAATCGACATCGCCCTTGACGCCGCTGTGCTGCTGGGCTGGACCTTGCTGGGCGGGCTCGACGCGCTCAACCAAGTGCTGCTGGACGCGATGGGCCCTGGCATGGCGCAGCAAATTGCATTGGTGCTGGCGTTCACTTTGGTGGGCGGCTTGATCGGCTTGCCCTTGTCGCTGGTGCAGACCTTTGGTGTGGAACAACGCTTTGGCTTCAACAACATCACCCCGCGACTGTGGCTGGCCGACATGGCCAAGGGGTTGGTGCTGGGCCTGGTCTTGGGCGTGCCCTTGCTGTGGCTCATGCTCTGGCTCATGCAAGCCGGCGGCAGCCTGTGGTGGTTGTGGGCCTGGGCCGCTTTGGTGGGCTGGCAGCTGTTCCTGATGTCGATCGCGCCCAATGTGATCATGCCGCTGTTCAACAAATTCACGCCGCTCGAAGACGAGTCGCTCAAAGCCCGTGTGCAAGCCCTCATGCAACGCGCAGGCTTCACGGCCAAAGGCTTTTTTGTCATGGACGGCAGCCGCCGCTCGGCGCATTCCAACGCTTTTTTCACCGGTTTTGGGGCCAGCAAGCGCGTGGTGTTTTTCGACACGCTGCTCAAGCAACTGAGCCCGTCTGAGATGGAAGCCGTGCTGGCGCATGAGTTGGGTCACTTCAAGCACAAACACATCGTCAAGATGATGGCCACCAGCTTTGCGCTCACGCTGGCCGGTTTGGCCTTGCTGGGTTGGCTCATGCAGCAAGTTTGGTTTTACACGGGCTTGGGCGTCATGCCCAGCTTGACCGGCAGCAACAACGCGCTGGCCTTGGTGCTGTTCATGCTGGTCACGCCGGTGTTCAGTTTGTTTTTTGCGCCCGTGTCGTCCTGGCGCTCGCGACAGCAAGAGTTTGAAGCCGATGCCTACGCGGTGGCGCAAACGCCCGGCCAAGACCTTGCCTCGGCCTTGCTCAAGCTGTACCAGGACAACGCCTCGACCCTCACGCCTGACCCGCTGTATGTGAAGTTTTATTACTCGCACCCACCGGCCAGCGAACGCTTGGCCCGGATGCAGGCGGCATGAGCAAACCCAAACAACGCCAAGCTGCCCCTGATGCAGCCGTGCTCGAACCCGGCCTGGTGGTGGCCACCTATGGACGGCACTGCCTGGTCGAAACGCCCGAAGGCCGCCGCCTGATTTGCCATCCGCGTGGCAAGAAAAATCAGGTCGTGGTGGGCGATCAGGTGCTCTGGCAAATCGCGGGCGACGAAGGCAGTATCGAAAAACTGCAAGAGCGCCGCAACCTGTTTTACCGACAAGACGAAATCCGCACCAAGTCTTTTGCGGCCAACCTCGACCGTGTGCTGATCCTGATTGCGGCCGACCCTGAATATTCTGAAAGCCAGCTCTCGCGTGCCCTGGTGGCCGCCGAGGCCGAACGCATCACGCCCATCATCGCGCTCAACAAAAGCGATCTGGCCCAGCCTTTTGCGCAGGCCTGGGAGCGCTTGGCCCCTTACCGCGCCATGGGCTACAGCGTGGTGCCCGTCAGCCTGAACCCGCGCAGCCCTGTGGACGACGACGGCGTGGCCGCTTTGTGCGAACACCTCACCGGTCACACCACCTTGGTTCTGGGGCCGTCTGGCAGCGGCAAGAGCACGCTCATCAACCGCCTGGTGCCTGATGCACAGGTGGAAACCGGTGAGATTTCGCAGGCCCTCAACTCGGGCAAGCACACCACCACCAGCACGCGCTGGTACTGGGTGCCCAGTCTGGACCGCAGCGAGGCACGCACGGCCTTGATCGACTCACCAGGTTTTCAGGAGTTTGGCTTGCACCACATCGAGCCCACGCGCCTGGCGGACTGCATGCCCGATTTGCGCCGCTACCTGGGCGGTTGCAAGTTCTACAACTGCACCCATTTGCACGAGCCCGGTTGCGCCGTGCTGGCGCAGGTCGAAGGCGAGCAGGGCACCGGCACCATCAGTGCCCGCCGCCACCGTATTTATGCGCAGTTGTTTGAAGAGTTGAGCCAGCAGCGCTGGTGACAGGGCAGGGTGCTCAGCCCACCAGCTTGGCCATGGTCAGCAAGGCCACCAGCACCAGCCACATGATCACGGTGCGCCAGACCAGGCCTACCACTTGCGCAAAGTGCGCCAACTCGGGCGTGCGCCCCGGCGTGCTGCTGCCGCCGGCGGTGGCTTCGGCCTCAGCCTCAGCCTCAGCCTCGTTGGCCGCTTGCAAGGCCGCGCCCCCCAAGCGGATGTTGATCGCACCGGCGGTGGCTGCCAGGATCACACCGTCGTTGTCATCCGGAAAATTTTGCGCATGGTTGCGCCAGCCGTCCATGGCGTCTTCAAAGCTGCCCACAATCGCAAAGCCCAAGGCCGTCATGCGCGAGGGCAGCCAGTCGATGGCGGTCCATGCGCGGGCCGCCACCTCTTGCAGTACCGGGCTGGTGACCGAGCCATCGGCGCTTTCTTGCTGCCAGTGCTGGCGTGCAAAGTCGGCCAAGCGATAGACCACCGCGCCCACGGGACCGAGCCCGATGATGGACAAGACGGCGTACCAGAAGAACACCCCAAACACATGGCGGTGCGCAGCGATCACCGAATACTCGATGGCGTGACGCACGATCTCGCTGCGCGGGATTTGACCGACCTGTACCTGCTGCCAGTGGGCCAGCAACTCACGGGCCTTGTTTTCATCGCCATCGTCCAGTGCTTCGCGGATGGCCGTGAAATGGTGGCTGAACTGCCGAAAGCCCAAGGTCACATACAGCAGCGCCACATTCCACAGCACCGCAAACAGCCAGCCCAAGCCCAACTCCAGCGCCCAATGCACCAGCATGGCCATCAGCGCAGGCGTTGCGATCGTGATGCCCCAGGCCACCCATGCCTGGTTGCGAACGCCCGCATCAAACGTGCGGGCCACCCAGGCCGTCCAGTTGCCGATCCATTGGTAGATCAGGTTGTGGGGCAGCAAAGGGCGTGCTTGCTCAAGCACCAGGGCCAACAAAATGGAAAAGAAGCTCATGCTCGAATCACCCCGCAGGATGGACCATTAAAAAACGGTAAAGGTTGCGCAGCATCGCCGCTGTCGCCCCCCAAATATAGCGCTCCACCTGGGCCTGTTCGCCTGTGTCGGTGGTGATGCTTTCCAGATAGGGCATCGAAAACCACTGCCGCTCGGCGCCTTGCCACTCCACACGGTGGTGGCGGTGGTGTGCCGGGTTCATCAAAAAAGCCAGCGGCACCTCGAACACATCGTCCACCTCATCCGGGTTGGCTTGCAGCTCAAAGTCGGGCGTCACCAAAGCGATCACGGGCGTCACCCAAAACGAGCTGCCCGTGATGTACAGCGGCAACTGCCCAATCACCTGCACATGGCGTGGGTGCAGACCGACTTCTTCTTGCGCTTCGCGCAAGGCGGTGGCCTGCACATTGGCATCTTCGGCATCCACCTTGCCGCCCGGAAACGCAATCTGTCCCGAGTGCGTGGACAAATGCGCAGTGCGCTGCGTCAGCAACACCGTCGGACCCTCTTGCTCGCGCATGACGATGGGCACCAACACCGCCGCCTCGGCAGGTGCTCGGCTGGAAAACTGCGGCTCGCGCACCACCTCGGGGGTCCATGCCAGAGGCTGCTCAAAGCGCTGGCGCAAGGCCTGGGGCTGCAGCCGAGCCAAAGGCACAGCCGGCAAGTCGTGGTCTACCCGGTGGATGGGGGCAGTGCGGGGATTGATGGACAAAGGTTTGGACACGACTTGTTTATAACCGACCCCCGTGCCTGCTCGCCCTGTGCTGTGCGGCACAATTCTGGCAGGAGATAAACCATGAACATCCGATACACACTTTGGGCCTTGCTGGCCATGGGGACTGCCGCGCAGGCGCAAACCGTTTTTCCTGACCATTTTGTGGGCGAGGCCGGCGGCATGCTGGTTGGCGCACAACCCCTGGTGCAAGGCGCCAGTGGCACTGTCACAGCCTTGCCTTATGTCTATGGCGATTGGGGCCGCTTTTATGCGCGTGTGGACACCCTGGGCGTGAAGACATTGCCCATGGGCGAGGGCCATCTGGAGTTGGCCACGCGCGTGAGCACCGAAGGCTTCAAGGCCCACAAAACCGACTTTGCCACCGCCGGTGACCGCTCGGCCCCTGTGCCTGTGGGCCTGGGCACCTTCCAGCGCACCGCTGTGGGCGGGGTGTTCGCTTATGTCTTTCACGACACCACCTCGGGCGGTCAATTGCTGGAGCTGACCTGGGCTGGTCGCATGGCCCTGGGCCGCGCCACCCTGTACCCCCAGCTGGGCCTGGAGCGTCGCAGCGCCGCCTACGTGCAGCACCTGTATGGCGTGAGCGCCGCGCAGGCCTCTGCGGGCTTGCCCGCTTACCAGGCCAGCGCCTCCACCGTGCCGGTGGTGTCCTTGCATGCCACGGTGCCCTTGCAAGGGCCTTGGGCCTTGCAGCTGCAAGGCCGCTACCGCGCCCGGGACAGCGCCGTGCGCAACAGTCCCCTGGTAGACCGCTCTGGCCAGCTGTCGGGCTACGCCGCGCTCACCTACAGTTGGAACTGAAGAGCCCCGCGCTGCATGCGTTTCCCCCGCGCATTGGCGTCGGGGTCAAGCCGCCGTAAAATGGAATCCGCTGCATTCTTTAGCAGCGTTATGGTTTCTTTTTATTTGTATAGGTTTACTCATGAAGCGTGATTACTTTTCCCAAGGTGCCCGTTCCGATCGTCGTTTTGGCGAACAGCGCAGCGGCACCTGCATGGCCCTCATCGACGGCCGTTTCCTCATCTGGTTGGCCCAGCAAGGCGCAGTTGGCACCACGGGTGAATCCGTCAACCGCCAGGGCTTGCTCAGCCTGTTGTCACAAGCGCTGGCCCATGCGGCACTCGATGTCGACCTGCGCCGCATCTACTGGTACAGCGACCGCTCGGACGGCCTGGTCATCGACGACCAGATCGTGCGTTTGGTCCAGGCGCATGACGCCGACGGCGGCGCATCGCTGCTGCGCTCTTTGGGCCACGACCTCAAGCAACTGGCCGAGCACCATGCCTGCGACCACGTGTTGGTGGCCAGCGACGACGAGCGCTTTTTGGCCACCATCGACGAGGCCCAGCTCAGCGGCCTGAGCGTGCACCTGCTGGCCGACGAGTCAGCCCGAAACATGCCGCAAATGATCCGCACCGACCCCGGTTGGGCCCGTCTGCTGGCCCAGGCCGACCGCCGCGTGGTGGTCAACTCCCAAGCCTTGGCCGACATGCTGCAAGGCAAGATCCCCACCGGCATGGGCCTGGCGGTGGAAGACGTCGAAGAGCTGCGCAAATCCATGCACGAAGTGGTCAGCGCCTGGTGGGACGAAGAACCCGAAGACCTGCGTGAAGACCTCAAGGACGCGCTGCAAATCAGCCGTGGCATTCCGCAAGAAGTGGACCGCCAACTGCTGCTGCGCATGCGCCAGCGCTTGGCCCGCGCCCTGAGCCTGCCCGAAAAGAAAATGCTGCGCGAAACCCTGCGCAACGTGGTCACCGGCCCTGTGGCACCTGCCGCCTTTGACGGCCTGCCGCCAGACACCGACGAGTGATTCTGGGCGTTGGCACCCACCCCCCGTGTGCCAACGCACCCACACCACAGCCGCTGCACCCAGCGGCTGTTTTTATTGGTGACCATGCTCGCTTGCGCGTGTGAACCAACGCACAGTCGCCCCACAGCGGCGCAGATAAATTGGACTTCCGTTTTTCCAAAACCCAAAGGAAGCCCCTATGCGCCAATCCCACATCATTGCCCCCATCCTCATGAGCTTTTTGACCGCGCTGTTCTCGAACGCCTTTGCGCAAGACACCGCGGGAGGCAAGACCCGCGAGCAAGTCAAAGCCGAACTCCAGGAAGCCCAGCGCACCGGCAACATGCCCTGCGGCGATGACACAGGCCGCACGCTGCGCGAAGCCAATCCCTCGCGCTATCCGCCAGCGCCTGGCGCCAAAGCCAAGACCCGAGAGCAAATCAAAGCCGAGCTCGAAGAAGCCAAGCGAACTGGCGATGTGATGTGCGCCAACGAATCAGGCCTCAAAGAGCGCGAAGCCAACCCCATCCGCTATCCTGCGCCGCCCAAATCACCCAGCAAAACCCGCGCACAAGTCAAGGCCGAACTGGAAGAAGCCAAACGCCTGGGCAACATCCCGGCCGACGGTGAAAGCGCCATGACCATGCGCGAGAAATACCCCAACCGTTATCCTGCCAACTGAAGCTGAGCACCGGGCGCGCAGTCCGGTGCATGCTTTCAAGCCACCGTCTTGGGATCAGTCATTCATTCGTCAGAATGCCAGCTGATCCACTGCAAGCCTGACACGCGAGAAAACTCGCGCACATTGCGGGTGACCAAGGTGGCTTGGTGTCGCAGCGCTGTGGCCGCAATCAAGGTGTCATGCGGTCCGATGGGGGGGCCTGCCGCCTCCAAAGTCGCGCGGATGCGGGCGGCATGTGCGGCGCACTCGGCATCAAACGGCAACACTTGCATGGGCCGTAAAAACTGCGCCAGCGCTGCCAGCCTGGGTGTTGCCGCTTCTTGCGGCAACCGCAGCAAGCCATAGCGCAGCTCGTATTCCACAACGGCCGGCACACCCAAATCGGCAGGGCGCACGGCTTGCAACCGCGGCACCACCTGAGGGTCACCGCGAAAGTAATAACTGATGGTGTTGCTGTCGAGAATCAGCATGGTGACCGATCAGAAGCCCAGGCGCGGCACATCGGCCGCTTGACTCAACGCTGCCTCGTCACGCAAAGGGAAGTCGGCAAAACGCCCCGCCAACGCCAGGCAGTCTTGCGGCCAATCGTGCGCCGCATACGTGCGAATGATGTCCGCCACCCAGCGGCTTTTGGACACGCCATTGGCTTTGGCCGCCTGTTCCACCAAAGCTTGCGTGGCATCGTCGAGATAAAGCGTGATCTGTGACATGGTGGGGCCTCTTGTGAGGAAACAAGTATATGTGCAAGTATATGTGCTTTGCTGGGCGCATGCACTGGCTGTGCAGCCGCCTCACAACACCATGATCTCCACACTCTGCGTCAGCACAGGGCGGCACAGGATCTTGTAGCCGTCGGCGTCAAAGCCTGCGGCCACGGTGGACAGCTGGCGGGCCTCGTCGGCTGTGCTGGCGCTGCCCAAATAACACCAGTGGTGGATGACGTGAATTTGCGTCAGCGCCTCGTCGCGCTCGACCAAGCCGATTGCGCCCGCATAAGGCCAGCATGCCACGCGCAGGCCCAGCAAACTGGTGAACAAGCGCTCGCGGTGGGCATCCGGGCTTTCATCGCCGCGGCACACGCCCGCACATTGGCGAATCGCCGCCCTGAAGCAGCCCTTGCCCGGCGGTAACTTCTCCAGACCCAGCGGGCCATAGCAAAGCTTGTGCTCGTCGGCCACGCCCCGCAGCGCATCAAGCGCGGCGTGGCGGCTGGCAAACAAGCCATACAAATCGGGCGCGGTCGCAAAGTCAATGTCTTTGGAATACACCACCTCGGGCACATCGCCCCGCATCTGCAGGCTGCACAGCTGCTTGTTGCGGCGCAGTTTCTGATTGAACAGCGGATGCTGCGCCTTGATCATCTGCGCCTCCAGCAGCAAGGCCCCAATCTCTCCCGCCGTGCGGATGTGCGAGATGCGCCGCGTCTGGCGCAACATGCGGGCCTCGTCTGCCGTGCGCAGATGCGACAGCAAACGCGCACGGATGTTCACGCTCTTGCCGATGTACAGCGGCAAATCACCCTCCTCGCCATGGAAGGTGTAGACCCCGGCACCCGTGGGCGCATCCTCGATGGCCTCGCGCAAGTGCTGCGGGTATTCGTACACGCGGCTCGCCTCAAAATCGTCGCGGCGACGGCGTGGGGCAATAGAGGGCATATCAGGCAGAGCGGGTCAAGACGCCGTCACATGAAGAAATAAAAGTACACGATCATCTGCATGCGCCGCAGGCCATCGGCGCGGCCGATCTGACGGCCCGTTGCGTCATAGATCCGCTCGCCGTCGAGTCGCCCCATCAGCGAGCCCGAGGCGCTGTACAGCCGCTCGCCATCGATGCGGCCCACCTGCCGGCCCGAAGCGTCATAAACCCGATCCCCATCGATGCGCCCCAGCTGCCGCCCCGACGCGTCGTAAATCCGCTCGCCATCCACACGCCCGATCTGATGCCCCGAAGCGCTGTAATACCGCTCGGCATCGACCCGGCCCAGCTGACGGCCGCTGCTGTCGTACATGCGCTGGGCCATGGCGCTGCCTAGGCCAAAAGCCAAGAGCAGCAGGGCGAAGAAAACTCGGATCGGTGTGGGCATGGTCATTGTTCTAATTTGCGAAAACGTTTCAGTGATGATGCGGTCGCAGAAAACAAAAAAGGGCCAGCAGACCTTGACCTGCTGACCCTGATGTTTTGGTGCCGGAGAGATGAATCGAACACCCGACCTTCTCATTACGAATGAGCTGCTCTACCGACTGAGCTACACCGGCTAACCTTCAAAAATTATACCTTCGCGTGGTAGCTGGTCACGCGTTCGACTTCGTTTTTGGAGCCGAGCATGACGCTCACGCGTTCGTGCAACTGGCTGGGTTGCAGGTCCAGGATGCGGGTTTTGCCGTTGGTGGAGGCGCCACCGGCTTGTTCGATCAACCAGCTCATGGGGTTGGCTTCGTACATCAGGCGCAGCTTGCCGGCTTTGTGCGGTTCGCGCTTGTCCCAGGGGTACATGAAGACGCCGCCACGGGTCAGGATGCGGTGCACGTCAGCGACCATGCTGGCGATCCAGCGCATGTTGAAGTCTTTGCCGCGTGGGCCTTCTTTGCCTTGCAGGCACTCGTCGATGTAGCGGCGCACGGGCTCGTCCCAGTGGCGCATATTGCTCATGTTGATGGCGAATTCTTTGGTGTCGGCGGGCACTTGCACGTTCTCTTGGGTGAGCACGAAAGAGCCTTGCTCGCGGTCCAGGGTGAACATGCTGACGCCGTCGCCCACGGTGAGCACCAGCGTGGTTTGCGGGCCATAGACGCAGTAGCCAGCGGCCACTTGCTGCTTGCCGGGTTGCAGGAAGTCCTGCTCGGTCACGCCTTGGTCGCCTTCGGGCTTTTTGAGCACGCTGAAGATGGTGCCGATGCTGACGTTGACATCGATGTTGGACGAGCCATCCAAAGGATCAAACAGCAGCAGGTATTCGCCCTGCGGGTAGCGGTTGGGCACCAGGTAGATGCTGTCCATCTCTTCGGAGGCCATGGCCGCGAGGTGGCCGCCCCATTCGTTGGCTTCGAGCAGCACTTCGTTGGCGATGATGTCCAGTTTTTTCTGGACTTCACCTTGCACGTTTTCGCTTTCGGCGCTGCCCAGCACACCGCCCAAAGCGCCTTTGTTCACGGCGTGGCTGATGCTCTTGCAGGCGCGGGCCACCACTTCAAGCAGCAAGCGCAAATCAGCCGGGATGTGGCCTTTGTCGCGTTGCTGCTCCACCAGGTAGCGGGAGAGGGAGATTTTGCTCATGGGGTTTCCTTGGATTCGGTTCGTGCGGCGTGTGTTCAAGCTGCCTGTTTTCAGGCCGCATTCAACGCACGGCTGATGACTTCGCGCACATCGTTGGACAGGTCGGCTTTGGCGGCCACGCGTTCGATGGCGACTTTGGCTGCGCTGCGGTAGGGCTCGGCCAGGCGGCTCCAGCGGTCCATGGCGCGGGCCAGGCGGGCGGCCACTTGCGGGTTGATGGCGTCGAGCGCCAGCACCTGCTCGCTCCAGTACACATAGCCTGCGGCGTCGGCGCGGTGGAAGGCGGCGGGGTTGGCGCTGCAGTAGCTGAAAATCAGGCTGCGGGCGCGGTTGGGGTTGCGCAGGCTGAAGTCGGCATGCTGCATGAGCTGGCGCACACGCGGCAGCACGTCGACAGCGCGGTCCGGTGCACCGGCTTGCAGGGCAAACCATTTGTCGATGACCAGGGCTTCGTGCTGGAAGAGTTTGTGGAACAACGCCAGCGCGTCGTTGGCCAGAGCATGACCGCTGATCACCAAAGCCGACAGCGCGTTGAAGCGGTCGGTCATGTTGCTGGCGTCCTTGAACTGCTGGTACACGCGGCCCGGCGTCACAACGTCACCGGTCTGCACGGCAGCGATGCACAGCATGCCCATGGCCAGACCGGCCAGGGCGCGGCGGCCGCTGGACTTTGCATCGGGCGAGTAAGCACCGTTGTTTTTGTGGGCGTCCCAAGCCCATTGCCAGTCGGCTTGCAAGGCGGTGGCCAGTTGCAGGCGCATGGCTTCGCGCAGGGCGTGCACGCGCTGCGGGTCCACCACGCTCAGCTGGTCAGCGATGTAGTTCTCGGACGGCAAGGTGAGTGCCAGGTCTTTGAAGGCCGCATCCAGCTCGGGGTGGCACAGCACATTGCGCAGGGCAGAGACCAGCTCGTCGGACAGCACAGGGCCTGCTTGGTCTTGCGACAGGGCTTGCACCGCGCTTTGCAGCATCAGGCGCTGACCGGCTTCCCATTGGTTGAAGGGGTCTGAGTCGTGGGCCAGCAGGCACAACAGGTCGGCGCTGCTCAAGCCGTCATCCAGCACCACGGGGGCGCTGAAACCGCGCAGCAGCGAAGGCACAGGTTCGCTGTCGAGGTTCACGAAGGTGTAGCTGGCGCTGGCTTCGGTCAAGACCAAAGTTTGCTGTGGCAGGACTTCTGCGCTGCCGGCCTGCTGCAGGGGCAGGGCTTGACCGTCGCGCGAGAGGAGGCCCAGCGTGACCGGGATCACGAAGGGCTGTTTGCTGCCTTGGTCGGGCGTGGCGGGGCAGCTTTGCGACAGGGTCAGGGTGTAGCTGCGCTCTGCGGCGTTGTAGCTGCCACGCGCTTGCAGGCGCGGCGTGCCCGCCTGGCTGTACCAGCGCTTGAAGGTGCTTAAGCTTTGCGCCAGGGCGCTATCGGGGTTGGCATCGGCAATGGCTTGCGCAAAGTCGTCGCAGGTCACGGCCTGGCCGTCGTGGCGCTCAAAGTAGAGCTTCATGCCCTTGGCAAATCCGTCGCGGCCTTGCAGGTCCGATGGCGTAGCCACCAAGGTCTGCATCATGCGAACGACTTCGGAGCCTTTTTCGTAGATGGTGACGGTGTAGAAGTTGTTGATCTCGACATAGCTGTCGGGGCGCACCGGGTGGGCCATGGGGCCCGCGTCTTCGGCAAACTGCACGGTGCGCAGCACGCGCATGTCTTCGATGCGTTTGACGGCGCGGGCACTCGCCTCACCGGCCATGTCCTGGCTGAATTCTTGATCGCGGAAGACGGTGAGACCTTCTTTGAGCGAGAGCTGGAACCAGTCGCGGCAGGTGATGCGGTTGCCGGTCCAGTTGTGGAAGTACTCGTGGCCCACCACCGATTCGATGTTGCCAAAATCCAGGTCGGTCGCGGTGGCGGGGTTGGCCAGCACGAACTTGGTGTTGAAGATGTTCAGGCCCTTGTTTTCCATCGCGCCCATGTTGAAGTCGCTGGTGGCGACGATCATGAAGCGTTCCAGATCGAGCGGCAGGCCAAATCGGGCTTCGTCCCAGGCCACGCTGGCCATCAGGGAGTTCATCGCGTGCTCGGTCTTGTCCAGGTCGCCGGGGCGCACAAACACTTGCAGCAAGTGCTCGGTGCCGCTGCGGCTGGTGATGCGCTGCTCACGCGCCACCAATTGGCCCGCCACCAGGGCGAACAAATAGCAGGGCTTTTTGTGCGGATCGACCCACTTGGCAAAGTGACGGCCGTCGTCCAAAGCGCCTTGCTCGACCAGGTTGCCGTTACTCAGCAGCACGGGGTACTTGGCCTTGTCAGCGCGAAGCGTGACGGTGTAGCTGGCCATCACGTCCGGACGGTCCAGGAAGTAGGTGATGCGTCGGAAACCCTCGGCTTCGCATTGCGTGAAGAAGGAGTCGTTGCTGACGTACAGACCCATCAGCTGGGTGTTCTTCTCGGGGTTGCAGGTGGTGAAGATTTCCAGGTCGAAGGGCTCGGAGCCTTCGGGCAGGTTTTCCAGCACCAGCTGCGAGCCGTCCATCTTGAACGAGGTGCCGCCGCCGTTGACCAGCACGCGGGCCAGGTTCAGGTCTTCGCCATCCAGACGCAGCGGCTGGGCCGCCACGTCGGGGTTGCGGCGCAGACGCATCTTGTTCAGGACGCGGGTTTTGGCCGGGTCCAGATCAAAGGTCAAATCGACGGTATCGATCCAGAAAGCCGGGGCGGTGTACGCCTCGCGCTGGATCGCGGTGGGTTGTCCTTCACGCATCACTAACTCCGTATGGCTGTGGGTCTGACCGGGTCAGAGGCCTTGTTTGAGCGAGGCTTCGATGAACGCATCGAGGTCGCCATCGAGCACCTTTTGGGTGGCCGAAATTTCGACGTTGGTGCGCAAGTCCTTGATGCGGCTGTTGTCCAGCACGTAGCTGCGGATCTGGTGACCCCAGCCCACATCGGTCTTGGTGTCTTCGAGCTTTTGCTGCTCTTCCATGCGCTTGCGCATTTCGTAGTCGTACAGGCGCGAGCGCAGGCGTTGCCAGGCGACATCGCGGTTGCTGTGCTGGCTGCGGCCGTCTTGGCACTGCACCACGATGCCCGTGGGGATGTGGGTCAGGCGCACGGCCGAGTCGGTCTTGTTGATGTGCTGACCGCCCGCACCGCTGGCGCGGTAGGTGTCGGTGCGCACATCGGACGGGTTGATGTTGATCTCGATCGAGTCGTCGATCTCGGGGTACACAAACAGCGAGGCAAAAGAGGTGTGGCGGCCGCCCGAGGAGTCGAAGGGGCTTTTGCGCACCAAGCGGTGCACACCGGTTTCGGTGCGCAGCAGGCCGTAGGCGTATTCGCCTTCGATCTTGATGGTCGCGCTTTTGATGCCAGCGGTGTCGCCTGCGGTTTCTTCTTCGACGGTGGCTTTGAAGCCCTTGCGTTCGGCGTACTTGACGTACTGGCGCAGCAGCATGCTGGCCCAGTCACACGCTTCGGTGCCACCGGCGCCTGCCTGGATGTCGACAAAGCAGTTGAGCGGGTCCGCTTCGTGGCGGAACATGCGGCGAAATTCCAGCTCTTCGACCAGTTGGGTCAGCTTGGCGCCTTCGGCTTCGATGGTGAGCAGCCCGTCGTCGTCGCCTTCTTCCTTGCTCATCTCGAAGAGTTCAAGGTTATCGGCCAGCTCGCTGGTCAAGTTGGTGATGGTCACCACGACGCCGTCGAGGGCTTTTTTCTCTTTGCCCAGTTCCTGGGCTTTTTTGGGGTCGTTCCAGACCGCCGGATCTTCGAGCGATGCGTTGACGGTTCTCAGCCGTTCAGACTTGGCATCGTAGTCAAAGATACCCCCGAAGTTCGTTCGTACGGGCTGACAGGTCTGCCAGCGTTGCGCCGATTTGGTTGATGTGTTCTGCGTCCATGAGAAAAGTCCGGTTCGGTAAACCGTCCATTTTCTCACGACTTGGGCCTGTGGCCGACCCGGCCAGGGCTTAAAAGCTGCGGCCGTAAGAGAACATCAAGCCCGCATTGCCCAGCACCTTCACCTGCAGCGAATCGTGTTCGTTCAAGCGGTAACCGATCGACGGGATGATGGCCGGAGAAAAACCGTTGTGGTTGAGGGGCACTTTGTCCTGGTATTTGCCGACGTAGCCGTACAAGATGCCTGCAGTGACTTTCACAAACAAGTTGGGGTTGCCCATCAGGTTGTTGTACTGCTGACCGGCATACACGTAGGTGGATGGCTGCCCAAAGGAGTTGCTGAACAAGGCCACCCCGCAAAAACGATTGCCCGGTAGCTGTTCGTCCACAGCCACCAGCACCACCGGCTTGTGCTCAGGGCTGTAGTTCCAGTGGTGGGTGTAAGGCGAGAACACGAACTCGCCACGGTGCGTGGGCTCCGGTGCACCTTCGACGGCCAAAAAGGACGGGCAGTAATGTTCGGATGTGCCTGCATGGGCACCGGTGCTGGCCATCAGGCTGGCGATGGCCGTGCTGAGCAAGGCGAAGGTGAAGGTTAAGTGGCGCACGAAAAAATCCCTGAATATTGGTATTGACGGGGGATTTTAGTGGCCTTGTGTAAAGGCAAAGTTCTTATGCCTGCAGGAAGTCTTCCAGTAGTCGAGCCAGTTGTTCGGGCTGGTCGTGCTGCAGCATGTGGCCTGCGTTGTCGATACGGGCGATTTGCACATGGGGCACGGATTTCAAACGCTCGTGGTACTGGTCCAGGGTGTATTTGCCCTTCCACCACACGCCGAGCGAGTCGTCGGTGGCTTCCACTGCCAGCACGGGGCAGTGGATGCGGGCATAGGTGGCCAGCGTTTCTTCCACGCGGTAGAGGTAAGGGTTGATCACTTTGTGCGCGGCGTCGCCCAAGATGCGCCATTGGCCCTGGGCATCGGGCTTGGCCCAGTGCTGAGCCAGCCAGTCGGCCTTGTCTTGTGACAGGCGCTGGTTGGTTTTCATCAGGCGGGCGGCCACGCCGTCGGCGCTCGCGTAGGTCTTGAGGTCGTTCTCGCCTTGGCGGGTGGCCTTGAGCTCGTCCAGCCACTGGGCCATGCGGGTGGGGGCTTGCGCTGGCCGGGTGTCGGGCATGCCAAAGCCTTCGAGGTTGACCAGGCGGCGGATGCGTTCGGGGCGGGCACCGGCGTACATCATGACCACGTTGCCGCCCATGCTGTGGCCCACCAAATCGATGGTCTGGCCGGGGTAGAGCGTGTCCAGCAGCGCGTCCAGATCGGCCAGGTAGTCGGGAAACCAGTAGCTGTCGGTGGCTGGTGATTCGGTCAGGCCGTAGCCGCGCCAGTCGAAAGCGATGATGGAGCGCTTCTGCACGAAGGCTTCACTCAAGGCATCGACCATGAACTGGTACGACGCGGCCACATCCATCCAGCCGTGGGCCAGCACCAGGGGGGTGGTGCCGGTGGCGGGCGTGCCCCACTGTCGCACGTGGTACTGGCAGCCGCGCAGCGGCACCCAAGAGCTGATGGAAGGGCGTAAAACTTGGTACATACTTTCGATCATAAGGAGACAAGCCATGACACGCAGTCACACCGATGACCGCCACGTTGACCGTGCGCCAGACCGTTACAACGCCATCCACCAAGGCTTTGGCTGGAAGGTGTCCAAGCGTTTCAACATGGCTCAGGCTTGTTGTGGGCAATGGGCTGCGCAAGAAGCCACGGCGCGGCGCGTGGCGATCCGTGAGCATGTCGCAGGCCAAGGCTTGGGCCGCCGCTGGACCTTTGGCCAGCTGCAAAGCGCGGCCAACCGGCTGAGCCAGGTCTTGCAAGCGCAAGGTGTGCGGCGCGGTGACCGCGTGGCGATCGTCATGCCCCAGCGTTTTGAGACCGCCGTGGCCTACATGGCGGTGCTGCAAATGGGGGCAGTGGCCATGCCGCTGTCGATGCTGTTTGGCCCTGAGGCGCTGTCCTTTCGCATCAACGACAGCCAGGCCCGTGTGGCGGTGTGCGACGAATCCACCGTGGACGCCATGAAGCTGGCGCGGCCCGATTGCCCGGGCTTGCAGTGCCTGATCGGTGTGGGCGATGCGGCTGCCGCAGCTGATCTGGACTACGCCAAGGCGTGTGCGGGCAGCGCCGCCAGCTTCAAGCCTGTGGCCACTTTGGCCGAAGAGCCTGCCGTGCTGATTTACACCAGCGGCACCACCGGCAATCCCAAGGGGGCGCTGATCCCGCACCGGGCCTTGATCGGCAACCTGACGGGTTTTGTGTGCAGCCAAAACTGGTTTGGCTTTGACCCCGACCGGCCCGGCAGCCAAAGCCAGGCGGTGTTTTGGTCGCCAGCCGATTGGGCTTGGACTGGCGGGCTGATGGATGCTCTGTTGCCCAGTCTGTACTTTGGCCGGCCCATCGTGGCGTTCAATGGGCGTTTTTCGCCCGAAGCGGCGTTCGAGATTTTGCAAAGCCATGGCGTGACGCACACGTTTTTGTTCCCGACCGCGCTCAAGGCCATGATGAAGGCCGTGCCCGATGCCAAGACGCGTTACCGCCTGAAGTTGCAAGCCATCATGAGCGCGGGGGAGGCCGTGGGTGATGCGGTGTTTGGCTATTGCCAAGAACAGTTGGGCGTCACCGTCAACGAGATGTTCGGCCAGACCGAGATCAACTACGTGGTGGGCAACTGCGCCCGCCTGTGGCCCGCACGCCCAGGCAGCATGGGTAAGGGCTACCCCGGCCACCGCGTGGCGGTCATCGACGAAGCCGGGCAGCTCTGCCCTGCAGGCACGCCGGGCGAAGTGGCAGTGAACCGGTTCGATGTGCACGGCCAGCCCGATCCGGTGTTCTTTTTGGGCTACTGGAACAACGACAAAGCCACCACCGCCAAATACTCCGGCGACTGGTGCCGCACGGGGGATATGGCCGTGGCCGACGAGGATGGCTACCTTTGGTACCAAGGCCGCACCGACGACATGTTCAAGGCGGCGGGTTACCGCATTGGCCCCGGCGAGATCGAGAACTGCCTGGTCAAGCACGCTGCGGTGGCCAATGCCGCAGTGGTGCCCAAGCCCGACGCGGACCGGGGTGCTCTGGTCAAGGCCTATGTGGTGATGTCGCCCGATTGCCTGGCCCAAAGGCCCTCTGGTGAGGGCCAAGCCGCTTTCGATGACACCGTCCGCGCCCAGCTGCAAGCGCATGTGCGAGGTTTGCTCGCGCCGTATGAGTACCCCAAAGAGATCGAGTTCATCGACCAATTGCCCATGACCACCACCGGCAAGGTGCAGCGGCGGGTGCTTCGCCTGCAAGAGGAGGCGAGAGCCTTGGCGACAAAACCAGGCGCTGACGCGTGACAAAATAAGCCCGAACTGGACAAGTACTTTGTCCGCACCATGCCATCACCGACAGGAAACACCATGAAACTCGTTCAACTGGGTCAATCCGACCTGCAAGTGACCCCCATTTGCCTGGGCACCATGACCTTTGGCCAACAAGTGAATGAAGCCGATTCACACGCCATCCTGGACCGCTCGCTGGAAGCCGGGATCAACTTCATCGACACCGCCGAGATGTACGCCGTGCCTGCTTCGGCCGACACCTGCGGCTTCACCGAAACCTACATCGGCAGCTGGTTCGCCAAGAACCCCGGTGCGCGTCAGAAGCTGGTGCTGGCCACCAAGGTAGCCGGCCCCTCGCGTGGCATGCCCTGGATCCGTGAAGGCACGGGCATGACGGGCCAAGACATCTTGAATTCGTGTGACGCCAGCTTGCGCCGCCTGCAGACCGATGTGATCGACCTGTACCAGATCCACTGGCCCGAGCGCCATGTGCCCGCATTTGGCATCACCTATTTCGATCCCGCCAAAGACAAATCGGTCACTTCCATCCATGAGCAGCTCGAAGCCCTGTCCAAACTGGTCAAGGCGGGCAAGGTGCGTTACATCGGCCTGTCGAACGAAACGCCTTATGGCGTGCACGAGTTTGTGCGCCTGGCCGAGCAACACGGCTTGCCGCGCGTGGCCACTGTGCAGAACCCTTACTGCCTGGTCAGCCGCACTTATGACAACGGCTTGGACGAAACCTGCCATCGCCTGAACGTGTCGATGCTGGCGTATTCTCCGCTGGGCTTTGGTCTGCTCACGGGCAAGTACGACAACGACGACCTGAAAGGCCCTCTGGTGCCAGACGGTGGCCGCATTGCCCGTTACGACTCCATGCGCAAGCAGCGCTGGGGCCGCCCCGAGGCGCTGGTGGCCGCCCGCCGCTACAACCAGCTGGCCCGCGACAACGGCATGACGCCCACCCAGATGGCCCTGGCGTTTTGCTACCACCGCTGGAGCGTGACCAGCACCATCATCGGTGTGACGTCGCTGGCGCAGCTCAACGAAGACCTGGCCGCGTGGAGCACACAGCTGACGCCTGAAGTGCTCAAGGCGATCGACGACATCCGCTGGGAAATGCGCGACCCGGCTTTGTGATTTTGGGTAATGGCCAAGAAAGACAAAGTCAGCGAAACCCCGGCCACGGCGCTCTTGCGCCAGCACGGGGTCGATTTCACAGAACATCCTTACGAGTACTTGGAGCATGGTGGGGCCCAGCACAGCGCCCAAGTGCTGGGCATGGACCCATTCAGCGTGGTCAAAACCTTGATCATGCAAGACCAGGACGCCAAGCCGCTGGTGGTGCTGATGCACGGCAATCGCAAGGTGTCCACCAAAAACCTGGCGCGGCAAGTGGGACTCAAATCCATCGAACCCTGCGCCCCCGATGTGGCCAATAGGCACAGCGGGTATTTGGTGGGCGGCACATCGCCTTTTGCCACGCGGCGGGCCATGCCGGTGTTCATCGAGGAGACCATCCTCGCTTTGCCGCGCATCTGCATCAATGGCGGCAGGCGTGGCTATCTGGTGGGCATTGACCCGCAGGTGTGCGTGCAGTTGCTGGACGCCAAGCCAGTCCATTGCGCACTGGCAGAATGATGCCCATTCAAAGACAAGGGAGATCCCGATGGCATGGTTGATTCAAGTGGGCGCGGTGCTGGCCGCCTATCTGGTGGGCTCGCTCAGTTTTGCGGTGATCGTGAGCCAACTGATGGGCCTGAACGATCCGCGCAGCTACGGCAGCAAAAACCCAGGCGCCACCAATGTGCTGCGCTCAGGCAGCAAAAAAGCGGCCATCTTGACCTTGTTGCTGGACGCCATCAAAGGCTGGCTGCCAGTGGCACTGATCTTGACCTTTGGCCAGCCCTATGGCCTGGGCACGGGTGTGGCCGCGCTGGCGGGCCTGGCGGCTTTTTTGGGGCATCTGTACCCGGTGTTCTTTGGCTTCAAGGGCGGCAAGGGCGTGGCCACGGCCGTGGGCGTGCTGGTCGGCGTGAATGGCCTGCTGGCGCTGGCCACCGTGGGCACCTTTGTCATCGTGGTGTATTTCAGCCGTTACGTGTCGCTGGCCTCCATGGTGGCGGCTGTGTTTGCGCCGGTGTTTTATTTGTTTGGTGACGGCGTGGCCTGGCAGGCTGCGGGTGCTGAGGTGTTGTGCCTGTCGGTCATGGCGCTGCTCTTGGTGTGGCGTCACCGCGAAAATATCAACCGCCTGCTGGCGGGCACCGAGTCGAAATTGGGCACAAAAAAAGCCTGACGCAGCAGGCTTGAATCTGGCACTAGCGGTCTGCGCGAGCAGCACCGCCATTTTTTTCGCTCAGTCGCGGAAGTTGTCGAAGGACAAGGGCAGCTCGGTCATGTCCTTGCGCAAGAGCGCCATGGCCGCTTGCAGGTCATCGCGCTTGGCACCGGTGACGCGCACCGCATCGCCCTGGATGGAGGCTTGCACCTTGATCTTGCTTTCCTTGATCAGCTTGGTGATCTTCTTGGTGTCTTCGGTTTCGATGCCGTTTTTGACCTTGATCACTTGCTTGACCTTGTCGCCGCCGATTTTCTCGACTTTGCCAATGTCCAGAAAACGCACGTCCACATTGCGCTTGGTGAGCTTGTTGCGCAGGATGTCTTCAACCTGCGTGAGCTGAAAGTCGGCGTCGCCGAACATCGTGATGTCTTTGTCCTTGAGCTCGATGGCGGCCGAGGTGCCTTTGAAGTCAAATCGGGTGCCGATTTCTTTGGCAGAAGTGTCAACGGCGTTGCGCACTTCGACCATATTGGGTTCGCAAACGGTATCAAACGAGGGCATGGTGGGAAAAATCAAAGGTTGAGAATGCGACAATTCTCCCATGAACTTGGAGAAAAACGTCCCCCTGCAGCCGTACAACACGTTCGGCATTGCCGCCAAAGCCCAGGCTTTGGTGCGTGTGCGCTCAGAGGACGACTTGCGGGCCGTGCTGGCCGACCCCCAACTGGCCACCTTGCCCCGGCAGGTGCTGGGCGGCGGCAGCAACATTGTGCTGACCGGCGACGTCAAGGCCTTAGTGCTCAAAGTCGAAGTGCCTGGCTTGCGCTTGGCCAGCGAGACCGACAAGCACTGGATCATCGAAGCAGGGGCCGGTGTGGCTTGGCACGACCTGGTGGCCTGGACGCTGGACAACGGTTATCCGGGCCTCGAGAACATGGCGCTCATCCCCGGCACGGTGGGCGCATCGCCCGTGCAAAACATCGGTGCCTACGGGGTGGAGCTGCAAGACCGCTTTGAATCGCTTGACGCCATGGACATGCTCACGGGTGAGTTGTTCAGCCTGAACGCTGCGCAGTGCGGCTTCAGTTACCGCGACTCGGTCTTCAAACACGCCTCGGGCGGCCCCGAGGGTTTGGGACTGGCGGGCAGGGCGGTCATTTTGCGGGTGCGCTTTGCACTGCCCAAGCGCTGGAAGCCCGAGCTGGGCTACCTGGACCTGGAGCGCAAGATGGCCGAGACCGGTATCCATAACCCCGATGCGCGGCAGATTTTTGACTGGGTGGTGGCGATTCGCCGCGCCAAACTGCCTGACCCGGCCATGATCGGCAATGCGGGCAGCTTCTTCAAGAACCCGAGCGTGACGCCCGAGCAATGCGCCGACATCATTGCCCGCGAACCCAAGGTGGTGCATTACCCCATGCCCGACGGCTCTATCAAACTGGCTGCAGGCTGGCTGATCGATGCCTGCGGCTGGAAAGGCAAAACCGTGGGCCACGCTGGTGTCTATGAAAAGCAGGCGCTGGTGCTTGTCAACCGCGGCGGGCGCGAGAACCCCTGCACCGGGGGTGAGGTGATGACGCTGGCCAAGGCCATTCAGACCAGCGTGTATGAGCGGTTTGGCATTCGGCTGGAGCCTGAGCCGGTGGTGATTTGATTTTGGGCGTTGGTGGTGGTTTGCCGCACCGGGTTGTGGCCTGAGCGGTCGGCCTCATACTCGCTTCGCTCGCCAAATCGGCCGATCCGCTCAGGCCCCAACCCGGCGTTGAATTTCTGGTGCAGTGCTACCATGTACTTTATTTGAAACACATGGATCTGCAATGAGTGATGCAACGTTTACCTTTCGGGTCGAGGAATCCTTGAAAGAACAGTTCACCCTGGCGGCCAAAGGGCGGGATCGCAGCGGTGCACAACTGCTCAGGGATTTCATGCGTGAATTTGTTTTGCAGCAACAAGCATCGGCCGGCCATGACGTCTGGTTTCGCGAACAGGTTCAGGCAGGGTTGGATTCGGCCAATGCCGGCAATCTGGTGTCCGCAGCGGATGTCGAGGCGCAATTCGCGGCGCGTCGTGCCGCAACCCGCAGCAAGCTTGAAGCAGCTGGTTGATGGATCTGTTTTGGACACCCGAGGCCATTGCGGACCGGGCGGGTATCTATGACTACATCGAAGCCGACAAGCCCGCAGCGGCGTTGGCATTGGATGAACTGTTCTCGGAAAAAGCCTGGCTTTTGATCCATCACCCGGGTTTGGGGAGACAGGGGCGAGTGACCGGGACACGAGAGTTGGTGGTACATCCCAACTATTTACTGGTTTACGACGTGGTGGATGAGCGTGTGCGCATCCTGCGTGTGTTGCACGCCGCCATGCAATGGCCGCCGTCCAATTAAGCACAGGTTGCCAATCACGCAGCCTTGTCGCTGCGGGCAGCCGGACCAGCCGATTTGGCGAGCGAAGCGAGTATGAGGCTGGCCGGCTGCCAGCAGTGACAAGGCGAAAACACCCATAAAAACAAGCAAGGACCCAGACAACAAAAAACGGCCCGCAGGCCGTTTTTCATGGAAGCATCGCAAAAATCACTTTTTGCCGTTGCCATCCAGCTTGTAGATGTGCGGACCGTCGCCCACCGACAACAAACCGGTGTGGGCGTAGATGCCCAGTTTGGCGCGGGTGTCGGTGATGTCGAGGTTACGCATGGTCAGCTGGCCGATGCGGTCCAGCGGGCTGAACGGCGCGTCTTCCACCTTTTCCATGCTCAAACGCTCGGGCGCGTAGGTCAGGTTGGGGCTGTCGGTGTTCAGGATGCTGTAGTCGTTGCCACGGCGCAGTTCCAGCGTCACGGTGCCGGTCACGGCGCGGGCCACCCAGCGCTGTGCGGTTTCGCGCAGCATGATGGACTGCGGGTCAAACCAGCGGCCTTGGTACAACAAACGGCCCAGGCGCAGGCCGTTGATGCGGTACTGCTCGATGGTGTCTTCGTTGTGGATGCCGGTGACCAAACGCTCGTAGGCGATGTGCAGCAGCGCCATGCCGGGGGCTTCGTAGATGCCGCGGCTCTTGGCTTCGATGATGCGGTTTTCGATCTGGTCGCTCATGCCCAGACCGTGGCGGCCGCCGATTTCGTTGGCTTTGAGGAACAGCTCGACCGGGTCGGCGTATTCCACGCCGTTCAGGGCCACGGGCATGCCTTCTTCAAAGCGCACGCTCACTTCTTCGGCCTTGACTTCGACTTCAGGCTTCCAGAACGCCACGCCCATGATGGGGTTGACGATCTTCATGCCGCTGGCCAGGCTTTCCAAGTCTTTGGCTTCGTGGGTCGCGCCCAGCATGTTGCTGTCGGTGGAGTAGGCCTTTTCGGCACTCATCTTGTAGCCAAAGCCGTTGGCAGTCATGAAGGCGCTCATTTCGGCGCGGCCACCCAGTTCGTCGATGAACAGCTGGTCGAGCCAAGGCTTGTAGATCTTCAGGCTCGGGTTGGTCAGCAGGCCGTAGCGGTAAAAGCGCTCGATGTCATTGCCCTTGAAGGTGCTGCCGTCGCCCCAGATGTTGACGTCGTCTTCCTTCATGGCGGCCACCAGCATGGTGCCAGTCACTGCGCGGCCGAGAGGCGTGGTGTTGAAGTAGGTGATGCCCCCGGTGGAGATGTGGAACGCGCCGCACTGGATCGCGGCAATGCCTTCGTGTGCCAGCTGGGTGCGGCAGTCGACGAGGCGGGCTTTTTCAGCGCCGTATTCCATCGCCTTGCGGGGAATTTCGTTGTAGTCGGCTTCGTCAGGCTGGCCCAAGTTGGCTGTGTAGGCGTAGGGCAGGGCACCCTTTTGCTTCATCCACAACAGGGCGGCGGAGGTGTCCAGGCCGCCCGAGAAGGCGATACCGACTTTTTGCCCTTTGGGCAGGTTTTGCAAGATGGTGCTCATGATGTCCGATCAACCGAAGTGGCAGATGTAGTGGTAGGGCTCGGTCACGCGGATCTCGAACTTGGAGTTGCCGGGGATGCTGAATTCTTCGCCCGCGCTGGACTTGAGCCATTCGTTGCTGCCGTCGAGCTTGTATTCGCAAGAGCCGCCCACGCATTCCATGATTTCAGGTGCGCCGGTGTTGAAGGTCAAAGTGGCGGGCAAGATCACGCCCACCGACAGCTTGGTGCCGTCTGCCAGGGTCAGGCCGTGGCTGACGCATTTGCCGTCAAAGTAAACGTTGGCTTGGGTGTTGACGGAGACGCCGTCGATTTTTTCGGTGGTCATGGTGTGTGAGGGGTAAAGCGAATGGGTCTGCAAATGAAACAGGGGCCTGATGCGGCCCCTGTTTGGCGGGTCAAACGATCAACCCGTGATTTTAGGTCAGATGAGGCGAGCCCCAATCTGACGGCTCAGCGCCAGTGGCGATGTCCACCACCGTAATACCCGCCACCCCAGCCCCAGCCGAAATTGAGGTTGGTGTAGATCGGTGGGTAGCTGCGGTACACCGGAGCGGGCACATAGACCACCTGGGGTTGGGTGACCACGGTCTGCGGCGCGGTGGTCACCACTGTGGTGCCGAGGGTCGGTTCCGTTGCACCCACGGGCGTGACCTGGAGCTGAATGGTTGGACCGGGGTCTTGGGGCAGTTGCACGCTGTGTTGCTTGCCTGCGTATTCATAGACCACGTTGTAGCCCACCAAGCGGTTTTCCATGAAGTTCTGGGTGGTGCAAGTGGTCTGGTTTTGGATTTGGGTGCCGGGGTTCTCGATCCGATCACCCAAGATGGAGCCGCCGACCACGCCAGCCATGGTGGCCAAGACTTGGCCTGTGCCGCCGCCAATCTGGCTGCCGACCGCACCACCAGCAATGGCGCCCATCAGTGCACCGGCACCTGATGTGGGGTTTTGCACAGCCACGGGCGTTTGGCTGCAGGTTTGGCGCGGTACGGCCACTTGCTGGTACACGGCGGTGCGTGAAATCACCTGGCCGACTTCCTGGGCTTGCGCCAAGCCGGCGATGGCCAGCAAAAGTACGCTTGTCGTCAATTTTTTCATGGATTCCCCTGGATTTCTCAGAATTTGGAGTTTAGCGGGATGTCCTGTGCCGTGCACCGCTGGCTGCGTAAAGTTTCGTAACCCCTGTTTTACAGAGGCCACAGATCCGGGGTGAAGCCAACGCTGATCCGTCCCGAGGGCCAGGCGATCACCGGGCGCTTGATGGTGCTGGCGTGTTCCAGCATGACCGTCTTGGCGCTGGCGGCATCGGTCACGCCGGCCTGCACGGCAGCGTCGAGCTTGCGCCAGGTGGTGCCTTTGCGGTTGAGCACGGTTTCCCAGCCGCAAGCGGCGATCCAGGCGTCCAGCTCACTGGCGGGGACGCCTTGTTTTTTGAGGTCGTGAAAAGTGGCGCTCAGGCCGTGGTCATTCAGCCAGGTACGGGCTTTTTGGACGCTGTCGCAGTTGGGAATGCCGTAAACAATGAGGTCCATGGGAGTACTTGCAGGTGATGGGGGCGGGAGTGGGCGACAATCGCCGCCTATGAAGACTCTACAGGAATGGCTCGACTGGTGCGAGCAACTACACCCCGTGGCCATCGACATGGGCCTGGACCGGGTGAAAACCGTCGCCGACCGCATGGCCTTGAAGTTCGACTGTCCGGTCATCACCGTGGCGGGGACCAATGGCAAGGGCTCAACTTGCGCGATGCTCGAAGCCATCTTGCTGGAGGCCGGGTACCGCACGGGTGTCTACACCTCGCCGCATCTGGTGCATTTCGAGGAGCGTTGCCGTTTGCATGGCGAGTCGGCCAGTGCCGAGCAGTTTGCACAGGCTTTTGCGGCAGTCGAGGCGGTGCGTGGCGATGTGAGCCTGACCTATTTCGAGTTCAGCACCTTGGCCATCTTGCACCTGATGGCCCAGTCCAAGCTGGATGTGGCGATTTTGGAAGTGGGCTTGGGCGGTCGCCTGGACGCGGTCAACATCATTGACGCCGATTGCGCCGTGATCACCAGCATCGACATTGACCACACCGCCATTTTGGGCAAGGACCGGGAAAGCATTGGCTTTGAAAAGGCCGGCATCATGCGTGCAGGCCGTCCGGTCATCGTGAGCGACCCGGTGCCGCCCCAAAGTGTGATCGACCATGCGGCGGCCATTGGCGCAGACCTGTGGCGTTTTGGTCAGGACTTCAATTTTTCGGGCGACAAACAGCAGTGGGCCTGGGCCGGGCGCGGTCGACGTTATGCAGGCATGGCCTATCCGGCCTTGCGGGGTGCCAATCAGCTGGTCAATGCCTCGGGCGTGCTGGCGGCGCTGGACGCCTTGCGTCCCCGCATTCCGGTGACAGCGCAGGCCGTGCGCAATGGCTTGGCCATGGTCGAGCTGCCGGGGCGGTTTCAGATCATCCCGGGCGAGCCGGTTTTGGTGCTGGATGTGGCCCACAACCCGCATTCGGTGGCGGCTTTGGCCGAAAACCTGGACGCCATGGGCTTTTATCCGACCACCCATGCGGTGCTGGGGGCCATGGCCGACAAAGACCTGTTGCCCATGCTGCAGCGGGTCAATCCTTTGATTGACCGCTGGTATTTCACGGATTTGCCGCTTCCCAGGGCCGCCAAAGCGGTCGATTTGCAGCGCAGCTGGGCCGATCAAAACAGCCGCAAGGACGTGGCTTCGAGCGTGCATCCGGACCCCATGTCCGCCTTGCAAGCGGCCATCGATGCCGCGGACCCGACTGATAGAATCGTGGTCTTTGGCTCGTTCTACACCGTGGGCGGCGTGCTGCAAAACGGCACCCCGCGCCTGCAAGCCAAACACCTCAGCCCCTGAGCACCCGCCATGGCCTTTTTCAAGTTCCGTTTTCCCGGTCGCAATGCTTCTACCGAAGCTGTGGCGTCGGGCCCCAATGAAAACATCGAAGTCGTGCGTCGCCGTGCGCGCTACCGTTTGATGGGCGCTGTGGTGCTGGTGCTGCTGGCGGTGCTGGGCTTTCCCATGATTTTTGACACCCAGCCGCGTCCTGTGGCGGTGGACACCCCGATTGTTATTCCTGATCGCCAGGCAGTGGAACCTTTGACGGCACCCGCGCCTGTACCTGCGGCTCAGGCACCGGCCAAGCCCTGGAAGATCGCACCCGAAACCCTGTCGACCCAAGCCGGCCTGGATCCGCGTGAAGAAGTGGTTCCCGCACACCCTGCCTCGTCTCCTGCTGCTGTAGCGCCGGTACCCGAAGTCAAGCAGGCCGAGTCCAAGACCGATGTCGTTGACAAGCCGAAAGAAAAACCGGCTGACAAGCACAAGGACAAGGCCGACACGGCTCATAGCAAGGAAGATGTCAAAGCAGCGCACGCGGCCAAGACCGACAAGGAAAAAGCCGACGCCGACACCAAGAGCAAAAGCAAGTCGAAAGACAGTGGCGACAAAGCCAAGGCTTTGTTGGAAGGTAAGGCCGCATCGTCCGAGCGTGTGATCATTCAAGTCGGTGCTTTCAGCGATGCGGGCAAATTGCGCGAAGTCCGTCAAAAGCTTGAAAAGAGCGGCTTCAAGACCTACACGCAAGTGGTGGACGGCAAAGACGGCAAGCCAACGACACGGGTGCGTGTGGGGCCTTACGAAAGCCGAGAGGAGGCCGACAAAGCTGCGGCCCGTATTCGCAAACTTGATTTGTCTCCTGCCCTCTTGAAACTTTGAGATGACCGTGTCCATCACCGATTGGGTCTTGCTGGGGGTCATGTTCACCTCCATGGTGGTGGGGCTGTGGCGCGGATTGGTGTACGAAGTGCTCTCCTTGGCCGGCTGGGTCGCAGCGTTTTTTTTGGCGCAATGGCTGGCGACCGATGCGGTGGCCTGGATTCCGTTTGTACAAAGTGCCACCACCGCCATCCAATACGCCGTGGGCTATGTGGTGGTTTTTGTGGGCACCCTGTTTGCAGCAACCTTTGTGACCTGGTTGATCAAGAAGTTCATCGAGTCGGTGGGGCTTCGTCCGGTGGATCGGGCGCTGGGTGGCGCTTTTGGCCTGGCGCGTGGCGTGGTGCTCTTGTTGGCGTTGACGGTGGTGTTTCAGTTGACGGGCCTGTCCCGAAGCGACTGGTGGCAAAGCGCCAAAGGACCTGTCTGGCTGGATATGACGATTCAGGGCTTGAAGCCTCTCATGCCTGAAGCCATTGTGAAATTTTTACCCTGATCTGCTTTGGGCTGATTTGATTTTTAACGGAAGTACTTATGTGTGGAATTGTTGGCGTTGCAAGCAGCGCACCGGTCAATCAGCTGATTTATGACGCCTTGCTGCTCTTGCAGCACCGCGGGCAAGATGCCGCAGGCATCGTCACGCAATTGGACCGCAAGTTTTTCATGCACAAGGCCAAGGGCATGGTGCGTGATGTGTTTCGCACGCGTAATATGCGTGCCCTGCCCGGCAACTGCGGTTTGGGTCAGGTGCGCTACCCGACAGCAGGCAATGCCTTCAGCGAAGAAGAGGCGCAGCCCTTTTATGTGAACGCACCTTTTGGCTTGGTGCTGGTGCACAACGGCAATCTGACCAATGCCCATGCGCTCAAGGCCGAGTTGTTCTCGAACGACCACCGCCACATCAACACCGAGAGCGATTCCGAAGTTTTGCTCAACGTGCTGGCGCATGAGCTGGAAAAAACCACCCGTGGTTTGCCGCTCAAACCGCAAGACGTGTTTGAAGCTGTGCGTGGCGTGAATCGCCGCGTCAAGGGCTCTTATGCCGTGATCGCCTTGATTGCGGGCCACGGGTTGCTGGCTTTCCGTGATCCGCATGGCATTCGTCCTTTGTGCATGGGCCGCAGTGCCGATGGCACCATCATGCTGGCCAGTGAGTCGGTCGCTTTGGATGGCACGATGCACCAGTTCGAGCGCGATGTGGCGCCCGGTGAAGCGGTCTTCGTGGACCTGCAAGGTCAATTGCACAGTCAGATGTGCGCCGACAAAGCGCAGCTGAGCCCTTGTATTTTTGAATACGTGTACCTCGCCCGTCCTGATTCGACCATGGACGGCATTTCGGTGTACCAAGCCCGTTTGAACCTGGGCGAAACTTTGGCCAAGCGCGTGATCTCCACGGTGCCCCCCAGCGACATCGATGTGGTGATTCCGATCCCGGAATCGAGCCGCCCCAGTGCCACCCAATTGGCGCATTTGCTGGGCATCCCTTACCGCGAAGGCTTTGTCAAAAACCGTTATGTAGGTCGCACCTTCATCATGCCCGGCCAGTCCGTGCGCAAGAAGTCTGTTCGCCAAAAGCTCAACGTGATCGTGAGCGAATTCAAGGGTCGCAATGTGCTGCTCGTGGACGACTCCATCGTGCGCGGCACCACCAGCCGCGAGATCGTGCAGATGGCGCGTGATGCCGGTGCCAACAAGGTCTACATGGCCAGCGCAGCCCCACCGGTGCGGTACCCCAACGTGTACGGCATCGACATGCCCACGGCCGAAGAGCTGGTGGCGCATGGCCGCAGCATTGAGGAAATCCGCGAGATCATTGGCTGTGATGCACTGATTTATCAGGATGTGGACGCGATGAAAACAGCCGTTGCCCAAGCACGGGTGTCGGATGCTGGCGCCTTGTCTGCGTTCGACGCATCGTGCTTTGACGGTGTCTATGTGACGGGTGATATCTCGGCAGACGACATCAGCCGCTTGAACGAATCCCGTCCACAGGCGGAAGAGGGCGCTGAAGACAATTCGCGTTTGGCTTTGCCCAACGCCAGTGAGTGAGGTGAAACATGGTTGACCGTTCGCAATTTGACGACCTGCATCTGGAGACCCTGGCCGTTCGCGCGGCCGTGCCGCCCAGCCAGTACGGCGAAAACTCCGAAGCCCTGTACCTGACCAGCGGTTATGTGCAGCCTTCGGCCGAGGCCTCTGCACGCCGCTTTGCGGGCGAGGAAGATGGGTACACCTATGGCCGCTCGGGCAACCCCACGGTCAGCAGCTTCGAGATGCGTTTGGCAGCACTCGAAGGCAGCGAGGCCTGTCTCGCCACGTCGTCGGGCATGTCGGCCGTGATGTTGATGTTGTTCAGCCTGCTCAAAGCGGGTGACCATGTGGTCTATTCGCAGTCGATGTTCGGCTCGACGATCAAGTTGATCGGATCTGAGTTTGCACGCTTTGGCGTGGAGTCCACCACGGTGCCGCAGACCGATCTGGCGGCCTGGAAAGCAGCGATCCGCCCCAACACCAAGATTTTGTTTGCCGAAACGCCGACCAATCCGCTGACCGAGGTGTGCGACATTGCCGCATTGGCGGATCTGGCGCACAACGCCGGGGCCTTGCTGGCTGTGGACAACTGTTTTGCCACGCCCATTTTGCAGCGCCCGATCGCCATGGGCGCTGACATCGTCATGCACTCAGGCACCAAGTACCTCGATGGCCAAGGCCGTGTCATGGCCGGAGCGCTCTGCGCCACCGACAAAATGGTCAAGGAAAAGTTCCTGCCCGTCATGAAAAACGGCGGCATGGTGCTCTCGCCTTTCAATGCCTGGGTGGTGCTCAAGGGGCTGGAGACGCTTGACATCCGCATGCGCGCCCAAAGCGCCCGTGCGCACGAATTGGCCTTGTGGTTGCAAAACCACCCCGCCGTGGCGCGTGTCTATTACCCTGGCTTGGAAAGCCATCCGCAATATGCTTTGTCGATGCAACAGATGTCCGGCATGGGCGGCGCTGTGTTGTCCTTTGACGTGAAAGCGGGCGACCCGCAGACGGCCCGCGCACGCGCGTTCCATGTGCTCGACAGTTTGAAAACGCTGTCGCTGTGCACCAATCTGGGTGACACCAAAACCTTGCTCACACACCCGGCCAGTACATCGCATGGCAAGCTGAGTGAAGACCAGCGTCAAGCGGCTGGCATCACGCAAGGCTTGATCCGTGTGGCGGTGGGCCTGGAGCATGTGGCCGACATGCAGGCCGATTTGGCCAGAGGCCTCGAAACCCTTTGATGTTGATACAGGGCCCCGATGGGGCCCTTCTTGAGTTGAAAACCATGACGAAAATTCGCACACGCATCGCCCCGTCTCCCACGGGGTTTCTGCATTTGGGCACGGCCCGCACCGCTTTGTATTCTTGGGCCTATGCCCGTCACCATGGCGGTGAGTTTGTGCTGCGCATCGAAGACACCGACGTGGCCCGCTCCACCCAGGATTCGGTAGACCAGATTCTGGAGTCCATGCACTGGCTGGGCCTGGGCTACGACGAAGGCCCGATCTACCAAATGCAGCGCCTGGACCGCTACCAGGCGGTGATTGACCAGATGCTGGCTGCAGGAACGGCCTACCGCTGCTATTGCACACCAGAGGACCTGGAAGCCATGAAGGCCGCGCAGGAAGCGCGTGGCGAAAAGCGCTTGTACGACCGCACCTGGCGTCCGGCTCCGGGCAAAGTGCTGCCGCCCATTCCAGAAGGCGTGAAGCCCGTCATCCGTTTTGCCAATCCGGTCGAGGGTGTGGTGACTTGGGATGATCTGGTCAAGGGCCCCATCAGCATCAGCAACACCGAGATCGACGACCTGATCATCCAAAGAGCACCCGAAGAAGGCGCACCTGAGGGCGCGCCGGGCGTGCCGACCTACAACTTTGCGGTGGTGGTGGACGACTGGGACATGGCCATCAGCCATGTGTTCCGTGGCGATGAGCACATCAACAACACGCCCTGGCAGATCAACATGTACCGTGCATTGGGCGCTGCCTTGCCCCAGTTCGGCCACCTGCCGGTGATCTTGGGCGATGACGGTCAGAAGTTGTCCAAGCGTCGCGGTGCCGTGGCGGTGTCCAACTACGACGAAGCGGGCTACTTGCCCGAAGCCATGAACAACTACCTGGCCCGTTTGGGCTGGAGTCATGGCGACGACGAGTTGTTCAGCCTGGATCAAATGGTGCAGTGGTTTGATGGCACGCATTTGTCCAAGAGTCCCGCGCAGTGGGATGCGGCCAAGCTGGCATGGGTCAACGCCCAGCACCTCAAGGCCATGGACGATGCGGCTTTGGCAGTCAAAGTGCAGCCCTTCTTGTCCAAGCTGGGTGTGACGGCTGATGAACGCCTCACGGCCATTTGTGGTTTGTTCAAGGACCGCTGCGACACCTTGGTGGTGTTGGCCAAATGGGTGAGCGCCTTTTATACAGAGGTGGTGCCCAACGCAGATGAAAAGGCCCAGCACGTGACCGATGCGGTCAAACCGGCGCTGGCTTTGTTGTCCGAAAAGCTCGCCACATGTGCGTGGGACAAGGCTTCGATCTCTGCAGCGATCAAGGAAGTGTTGACCACAACGGGCCTCAAAATGCCGCAGATCGCCATGCCTGTGCGGGTTCTGGTGATGGGCACTGCACAAACGCCTTCGCTGGATGCGGTACTTTCTTTAAATAAAAGAGAAAAAATTCTCGCCAGTTTGCAAAACGCGTAAAAACCTGTCTATAATTCAAGTCTCGACACCAACGAGGCATAACGAAAAGCAGCAATGCAAACCGTTGTACCGAAGGGGGTATAGCTCAGCTGGGAGAGCGCTTGCATGGCATGCAAGAGGTCAGCGGTTCGATCCCGCTTACCTCCACCAAAGTGTCGAGAAGATTCGCAAGAATCAGTCCAGGTTATGACCCTATCGTCTAGAGGCCTAGGACATCACCCTTTCACGGTGAGTACCGGGGTTCGAATCCCCGTAGGGTCGCCAAGTTGTAGCACTTGGCTTTAACGCAAGTTGAAGCGAAGCTACCTACCAGGAGTGGTAGTTCAGTTGGTTAGAATACCGGCCTGTCACGCCGGGGGTCGCGGGTTCGAGTCCCGTCCACTCCGCCAAAAAATCCTTGTAAATCAAGGACTTAGATGAAGCCCAATCCGAAAGGTTTGGGCTTTTTTCTTGTCTTTTTGAACTTGATTGGCACATGGTTGGCACCGGCTTGCAATCCTTTGCGATCCTTTGCATTGGTTTTGGCACAACAATGGCACAACAAAATAAGTGGTGGTATTCGGACAGAATCGTTTGTAGGTTCTTAGGCTGGAAGTTAAACTTGGACCGCTGGCTTGATAATACAAGCCTTCGTAGTCTTAATGGCTACATTTAACTAAGTCCGCTATGCATCCGTGATGCCTAGCGGCAATCACAGAGGTCTACGCTGGAAGGCCTTTGTGTATAAACAAGGGGACCCGCCCCGCCCGTGTTTCCACGGGTTGTCCTGACCAGGAAATATTGGTCCACTTTCGCGCCATGCTGCTGGCGTGACAATTTTTTTGCCGTTCAGTGTGCGGGTAACGTGCTGAATGAGCGATCCGGTCCCCGATGCCCTGATGGCCACCCAAACTCCCCCACTTATGGCCACTTCAAACTCCCCCACCTGAATTGATCGGGGACAGGGTCTCAACGCCGACACCGTCGGCACCTGTGGGCAGGACGCAAGTTCCGGCTTTCCTCGAAGGAAGGCCAAGGAGTGAATGTCTTGAAACCCAACCAACGCGCCACCGTCATCACGCTACTGGAGCGCCGCACCCCACAGCGTGAGATCGCCCGCATCACCGGTATCGACCGCAAAACCATTCGCAGCTACCACCAGCGCTGGCTTGCCGATCTTTCAAATTCCCCCGGGGTGGCCACCGGCTCTGAGGCCGTGGCCACTCAAATTCCCCCACCCTGGCCACCGGCTTCTGCCTCCACCTCCTCCAGCCTGTGCGAAGCCCACCGTGAGTTCATTGAGGCCCAGCTACTTTTGCGCCGAAACGCCATGGCCATCTACCAAGACCTGGTCGATGCCCATGGCTTTACCAGTGCCTACAACAGCGTCAAACGCTTTGTGCGTGCCTTGCGCAAGAAGGCACCCGAGCAGTTTGACCGTCTGTCCTTCCTGCCCGGCGAAGAGATGCAGGTCGATTACGGCGAAGGTGCTCCCACCCTGGTGCCCGGCACCGATCGCTACAAGAAGCCACGCCTGTTCGTGGCCACACTGCGCCACTCCCGGCGCAGTTTCCGCCGGGTGGTCTGGAAGTCCAGCCAGCAGGTATGGGCCCAATTGCACGAGCAGGCGTTTCGCTACTTCGGTGGCTGCCCCCAATACGTCGTGCTGGACAACCTCAAAGAGGGCGTGCTCAAGCCCGATTTGTACGAGAGCGAACTCAACCCGGTGTATGCGGCCATGCTCGAGCACTATGGCGTGGTGGCCGATCCGGCCCGCGTGCGTGACCCCAACCGCAAGGGCACGGTGGAACACGCCATCGGCCACACCCAGGCCACCGCCTTGAAGGGCAAACGCTTTGAATCGATCGAGGCCCAGAACGAGTTCCTGGAGCATTGGGAAACGAATTGGGCCGCCAAACGCATCCACGGCACCGAGCGCCAACAGGTGCAGGCCATGTTCGAGGCCGAACGCGTGCACCTCAAGCCCTTGCCCCTGCTGGGCATGCAGTACTTCACCCAAGGGGTGCGCACCGTGTGCGACGACAGCTGCGTGCGGGTCGATCACAGCAGCTACGCAGCCCGCCCTGCGGCCATAGGCACCAAAGTGCTGGTGCGCATCTTTGAGCGGCGCATCGAGATCCGGGATCTGCATGGCGCTTTGCTGCGCACCCACGCCAAGGCCGAGCGGCCCGGCTCGGTGGTGCTGCCCATGGATGAGCGGGTGTTCAACCCGTCACGCGAGACGCGGCAAATCTTGCGTCAAGCCGAACAAATTGGCCAGCACGCGAGCCGACTGTGTGCGCTGATGTTTGCGGCCGAGGGCCGGGTGGGCCAGCGCAAGCTCTGGGGCATCGTGGGTTTGACCAAGCGCTACCCGGCGGTCTGCATTGACAGCGCCTGCGCCCAGGCCTTGGAGCAAGGGGTCTACAGCTACAAACATGTCAAGACTTTGAGCGAGCGTTTGTTTGCCAGCGCCATGGCGGCCATGGACGAGGGGTCAAACAATGGCGCTGTCGGTGATGCCGGTGCCCTCGATGATGACCCTCTGGCCCAGCAGCATGATCTGATTCGCCAGGCCGACGAGTATGCGGATTTGTTCACCCATGCGGCCATGCTCGCCGGTGCGGCCGTGAGCCGGGCCATGGATGCGGCCCAAGGTGGGCAAGGGGGTCAATCATGAACATGACCGAGATTGATAACGCTTTGCGTCAGCTGCGCTTGTCAGGGATGCAGCAAACGCTGACCACCCGCGCCATGCAGGCCCAGGCCAGCCAGGAGTCGTTCCTGGAGACCTTTGCCGCATTGCTGCAAGACGAGCTGGAGCGGCGCAGATCGGTGCTGCTCGATCGCCGCTACAAGCGCTCAGGGCTGGATGAGAAGGCCTCCTTGGCGGATTTGGACTGGCGCTTTAACCCCAAGATACCCCGCGCCGCGTGCTTTGAGTTGCACACCTTGAAGTTCATCACCGAAGGGGCCAATGCGCTGATTGTGGGCAAACCGGGCACGGGCAAGAGCCATGTGGCCAAGGCGCTGGCGTACCAGGCCACGCTGCAGGGCTATGACGTGCGGTATTTGGAGGCGGACACCGAGTTTGCGCGGTATGCGCTGGCGGGCAGCCAGGACAGGGCGAATTTGCTGCGGGAGTGGGTCAAGCCGGATTTGCTGATCGTGGACGATTTGTTTCTGGCCAGGCGGATCACGGCGGAGGCGGCAGAAGTGTTGCAGGCGATTGTTCACCAGCGCTACAAACTCAGGCGAGCCATGGTGGTGACCTCCAACAGGGTGGTGCAGGACTGGGGCAAGTATCTGGGGGATGTGACGATGGCCAGCACGATCTTGGACCGGTTGATGCACCGCTGCGTGATGCTGGAGTTTGAGGGCAAGAGCTACAGGCTCAAGGAGGCGGCAGCACGCTTGGCCATCCAAGCTGACGGGTCATAATCTGAGGGCGCTGCCTGGGGGAATTTGGGGTGGCCATGGGTGGGGGAATTTGAAGTGGCCATCTGTCACGGATCGGCGTAATGGAGCCAGGGATGTGCGGCATATTGGAGCCAGTTTTTGGTGACTGAACAGGGCTCCCGAAGGGGTTGAACAAAAGGGTTATTTTGCCGCTTTTTCGGGGGTGGATTT
>Ga0228698_1000399_pt1 | contig 35377 bp, 42 predicted proteins | sample McNCre117_Aug_MG_FD_178015 | JGI IMG/M metagenome (GOLD analysis project Ga0228698, IMG submission 178015) | Freshwater microbial communities from McNutts Creek, Athens, Georgia, United States - 1-17_Aug_MG | ecosystem: Environmental > Aquatic > Freshwater > Creek | place: USA: Georgia... | reverse complement strand
GTGGCGAGTTCAACTATCACGGCTTCCAGACACTGGCTCATGCCTATCGGTGGGACAACGTGGTGGATGTCTGCGGGCCGTGCTTTGACAAGCTCAGGAAGGAAGCAAGCAAGGCAGACCGCGACGCCCATGAATCGAAGCTCCAGCGGTTTTTCGATGCCGTGAAGAAGTGGAGGCCGCAATCGATGGGCGACTTGTCCAAGTTCGATTCCGTCTGCCAATGAGAGCAATCATGTGCAATCCATCTCCCTGCGTCAACGCATCGGAATATATCCAAAGAAGCCCGCTACAACTGTGGAGGAAGGATGCTGACCCCCCTCGAACAGCGTGAGGTGCTCGACGCAGCCAAGCGCATGGCGACCATGTTCGTGCGGGCACGCATGGGAGAGGAGCGGGCCAAGCTCAACGCCGAGCCGCAGTCACGCTTCGACAGCATGCGCAGGCGGGCAGTCGAAGAATTCAAGGACTTTCTGAAGGAGTTGTAACCTTGAACAACCAGCTACGCAGGATCATAGAGACAACTCGCAGGGCTTGGAACTTGCCCGCGCGCAGCTAACATGCCGTGGGCTTACATTCTCCGCCTTCTTGGCCCGGGGTTGCTTTGGGGCAAGTCTCAAGAGCAACTGAGCCGCGCGATTGCACAGGCCCACAGCGACAACCGCCCGGAGGCAGCCGAGCACCTTCAGACGCTGCTTAAGCTGCGCAACCGGGTGATGTTTGAGGATACGAAGCCGCCTCAGCGTTGAGGCGCGGACTCGCGCAGGATGTCGGCCTCGATGTCCGGACCGGAACCTGACTTCGGAGCCTCACCTTCGATGTCAGACTCGATGCTCAGCGTTCCCTCTGCCGCCGGAGCGGGGAAGACTGAGGACGCAGCTCCGGTGACTGCCCCGCTCTCCGCTGCTGAAGCCCGCACCGCCTTAGGCGCTGCCCGGGCCGCTTGGTCTTCCAGCATCTTGACCACCGAAGCCACCTCGTGCGGGTCTTTGGACATGAGCATCCCGGCCAGCTTCTCAGCGGTCTTCTCTGAGATCTGCCCGCTGCGGATAGCTCCTGCGGCCAACCCCGTCAGAGATGACCAGAAACCGCCTGTGACTGCCCGGGCGATGGCATCCCCGACCGGGGACTGCTCGTCAAACTGCTCGCGCATCTGCATACGCTTACCCGTCTGTGAGCCGCCGAGGATCTGGTTGGCCTGATGGAACAGCTGCGCCTCACGCTCCAGCGCCGCCTTGAACAGGTTGAACTCTCCCGCGCTGTTGAACAGCGGCTGTAGCTTGGCTTGCATCTCGGGCGAACCGATGATCCTCTGCGCCGCGTTGAAGTTCGAGCTCGGGTTCATGATAGTGCTATACATCTGGCGCGACACCCCGGTGCGGAACGCCTCCTTCTCAGCCGAGCTCATCTTCGCGATGGTTCGCATCACCTGCTCGTGATCCATCCGACCGAAGTCGTTCAGGCCTCGCCGCATAGCGTCTTGCAGCTCAGCTCCGCCCGCGTAAATACCCCGGGCGAGCTCGTAGTCCGGTACCGCCTTGTCCAGGGCTTGCAGGAACTTGTTCTTCTCTTGCACGTAGACACGACCCAGCGCGGTCGTCTTGCCGGTGAGTGCGTCGGTCTCTTTCTCGATGAGCGTGTCCAGACCCCGCTTTACTTGGTCCAGCACCTCCACGGTGGGTTTGCTGGTGTCCAGCTTACGCCCCTCCGCAGCCAAGAGCCTTTCCGCCTCCGTCATAGCCTGCTTGAACTGCGGCAGCTCCATGAACTTGAGCACTTCTGGGTCGGAGACCTCTCCGTAGGCGTAAGCCTTCTTGTACGCGGGGCCTGCCCGGGCTGACATCTCCTTGCTGAGCTTTTCCAGGTCGTCGTAGTAGTCGCCAGGGTTCAGTCCCTTGACCATCTGCTGGTGGGTGCGCTCCTTGGCGCCCAGTTTCTGCTGCCCCAGCTTCTCTTCGATCGTCCGAGCCCCCGCTCCCGTGCGCTGGGCAACCGTTTCCGCAAGGTCCGTCAGTCCCCGGTCGACGTTGGCTACCACGGACGGCACCCCTAGGGCGCGGTCGGATGTTACACCCCGCTCGATGTCGCGCGGAGTCATCTTCGACTCTCGCAACGCGCGGTTCATCTTGTCAGCCGCACGCTCGGCAATGTAACCTGACGTCGGTGCAAGGCGCTCACGCAGCCACTGAGCTGCTCCCGAGGCGCCACGCATACCGAGCGGGATGGCCGTGCCTAGCAGGCCCCCCGCAACGGCTCCCGAGCCCGCTCCGCTCAGCCGAGAGTCTTCAGCGCTGCCCGCACCGGACACCGCACCCGTGGCTGCGCCCGTGGCTGCGAGCCGCGCCAACCCACCCATCGTTGAGCGCCCGAGGGCCGCTGCACCCGCAGCCTGCCCACCCGGGACCATCATCATGACCGCGCCGGGGGCGAACCCGCCCGCAAACTCTCCGGCGGAGGAGGCTACCGGGTGCTGCTCAGAGTAGGCTCCGTACTCCTTGCGGATACGGTTTAGGGCCGACTCGTAGTCCTCGTTGCCCAGCTTGGACCGGAGCCAGGCCTCCGCCTCGTCGCCCCAGCCCATGCCCAGACCCTGGCCGAGCGTAGCCCGGGCAAACCCAACGTAGGGGTTGACGTTTTCTGCCATCACTCGAGCTCCTGAGCGGCTGCGGGAACAGTTTCTCGGTAGAGCCCCTGGGTGATCTCGTTGAGCCGCTTCTGCTGCCGCTCGCGAGTGACCTTGAGAGCCCGGAACGCATTCTTCATGATGATCTCACGCTCCTGTCGGCTCTTGGCGCCAATACCCTGCAGGTCAAGCATGATCTTGCGCTCGCCCTCGGTCGGGTTGCCGCCGAAAGCAGACCTGAGACCGGCGAGCGCCTTCTCGGCCAGCAGGTTCTCCTGCTCCCGGGTGGCCACCACCTTGGGGTTGGTAGAGCCTGCAGCCTCCAGCGCCTTGCGCTGCACGATGTCCAGCGCCGAGTTGTCGAAGGTGTTCGGGTTCAGCTGGTAGGCCCGCTTCAGTGCGGTCATAGCCGCGTCCGTTGCGCCGATCAGGTCTTCGGTCTCGGCCTTCATCTTGACCTCGCCCGGGGTGAGCTTCGAGGCTTGTTCCTTAACCTGCTGGAACTTCGCCTGCGCGAGCAGCGCGTTCGCTTGCGCGACGTTCATGCTGGACAGCGTGGCCGTGATCTGCGCCAACTTAGCGTCGACGCCTGTTTGCGCGATCTCAGACACCCGCTTCTGGAACTGCGGGGTGCCCGGGTGCAGACCTTCGTCTTGCGCCTGCTTGCCCGCTGCAGACTGAGGCTCTCCGGACTTGACGTAGTCCTTGATCAGCTCGGAGGTGATAGCTCGCTTGTCCTTCATCTCCTCCGCCGTGAGCGTGCGCAGCGTACCGAGCTCGTCCTTCGCAGCGGACATGCGAGCCTCTTGCCCCTTCAGCCCCAGCTGCAGCTTCATGGCTTCGGTCGCCTTCTGAGCCTCGCGCGTCTCCTTGGTGTGCTCTTGCAGCACCTTGCCGACGTTGCCCACAGTCTCCCCAAAGGTGCCCGTGCGCGTCGGCGCTCCGAACGCAGACGCTAGGCGGAAGTACATCTCCGCCTTGGAAGGTGCGTTGCTCTCCTGGGAGGAGATCGCATCCGTCAGCATCTTGTTGAATGCGTTGGTCTCCAGGTCCGCTTTCGCCCGGGCCTGCGCGAGCTCGGAGCCGTACATGCTCCCGCCCGGGATGTACTTGGTCAGCAGGGCGGTCAGGTCCGTGCCCGTGGGTTGAGGCGGCGTGGCGGAAGGCTGGTCCGGCTGTTGCGCCATGTACTCGTCGACCCCCGGTCCAGCATCTGTCACAGTCCCGCCCGCTGCGTACTTGTGCTTCACTTGCGCGAGACCGCCCCGTGCGTAGCCGATCTTAGCTTCCGGCCGGGAATTCTCCAGGTAGGTGTTGATACCCTGCATGATGTCCGGGTTGGCGAGGTTGCTCCAGTCGTGGGCGAACCCTTGCGCGTTGTACGCCAGGGACCTCGGACTGATGCTCTGCACGTAGGCTGAGTATGTGGCCGGGTCCATGCCCAAGATCTGAGCCATGTTCTCATCGCTCAGACCCATGGAGGTCTGCGCCCCGGTCAGGTAGCCCATCTCGTTCGTCGCGTAGGGGTCGAAGTCGCCGTTGAAGTTCCACGTGCTTCTGCCTGTGGCAACTCCCGGCCCAATCGGCTCCGTGCCGAGCAGGTCCGCGGTCGTGTAACCGAAAGTGTAGGGCGCGTACTGCTGATTGATGAACGAGCGAGCGGCTGCAACCTGGTCCGGCGCCAGCTGTCCGGTGTACGAGGTCTGCATCGGCAGCGACCGAGCCACAGAAGCGGTGGGGGCAGTCGTCGAGGCGGAGGAGCCCGCGCCCAGGTCCACCCCATGCTCTTGCAGGTAGCGGCGAGCTTCCTCGGTAGAAACCCCGTTGGCTGCAGCCCACTGATCCAGTCCGACACCGTACTGTTGCGCAGCGTTGTAGATGTTCTGCAGCGATGCGCCTTCCGACAGCAGACTGCGCTGCGCGTCAAGGATCTGCTGGTTGGTGTAGGTGGGTGATCCTGCACCCGGCGCTCCGGGAGGCAGGGGGCCGACGAACCCCGGGCTATAGGTGTTCGGACCCGCTCCGCCCCCGGCAGGGCTCATCAGCGTCGCGGGGAAGCTGGCGTCCGGTCCGCTACCATAGGTGACCGGAGTAGCCGGGGTGGCAGGCGCGTACGCAGAAGGCAGGTAATTGGTCTGCGACAGCTGCCCACCCCAACGGCTGCCCGTGGCGTTGTAGATGTCCTGAGGGGAGACGTTGTACTGCTTCTCCGCGGACATGATGTCTTTGTATGACAGGCTGGGGTTCTGCACCAGTGCGGCCTGGATCTCGCTAGCCGAGTGCGCTGGCTGCCTGCCGAGGTTCGTGCCCATTGCGTTGCGAACGTCAAAGTCGCTGAGCCCGAACAGGGACTTCTTCTCTGCAATCTGCTGCGGCGTGGCGTTCGGGTTGGCCGTCATCCAGTCCCGAATAGCGGTGTTCATACCTTCCATACCAATACCCCCCGGGGTCATCGCCGCTTGCGCTGCAGGGGTGAAGGTGTAGGCTGTGGAAGGCGTGTTGCCCGGCGTCTGGAACTGCTGCTGCATGTACATCGGGGTATTGCCCAGCCGCCCCTTGTACTCAGCCTGATAGGCGTCGAACTTGGGCGCAGCGACGTCGTACGCCGCTTTGTCTGCCGTGTACGCGGCCTTCTGCTCCGCAGTCGCGCCCGCACCGAGGGTCGCCGGGGTGGTGGGCGCGATCCCCACCGTCGGGGTGCTGACGCCGTACTGCTGCATCAGGCGGTCGAGTTCGTATCCCATAGCAGATCCTTACTGTCCGAGCGAGGACAAGCCCTTGTAGGTGTACATTCCGGATGCGAGCTGCGACAGCGGCGAGGCGGAGTAGGCCTGCCCTGTAGAGCCGCCCGAGCCCGTCGTGGTGGTCGGTACGCTGGGAGCCATACCCCGCACCTGCGCGTTCAGCCAGTCGAGCTGACTCTTCGGATACTGCTGTCCGGCAGCGTACTGCTGGTAGGCTGCGTCCAGCTGCTTTTGCATCTGCGCCTGCTGCGACGTACCGGCAGCCTCCAGCGCAGCTACATCCGCCGTACCCATCCGCTGCTGCTGGTCAGCCATGGAGGCGATGGAGTTGAGCGCGGACGCCTGACGGTTGATATCCGTGGAGGCCAGCTGCCCCGCCGTGGAGGCCAGCTGCCCCTGGCGGGAGAGGTCCGTCTGAGCCGCGCCGAGCGCCTGCCCATAGCCCGCTTGCAGCGCCTGGGCTTGCTGGTTGAGGATACCCTCCTGGGTGTCGCGCAGCGCCCGGGAGCCGAACTCACCCATGCGCCCGGAGCCGAACTGCCCCGCGCGGATGAAGGCGTCGCTCACCCCGGGCAGCAAGTTCTCCGTCAGGTTGCGAGCGCCCTGCTTTGCGATGACGTTCAGCACACCTTGAGTGTAGGGGCTCATGTATTGACCGACGTTCTGGGCCGAGGTCTGCGCCGCCTGCGCCATGTAGGGTTGCGCGGCAGACTGAGCGGCGTCGGTATCCTGGGCGATACTCTGCATCCCCGCCTGCGCCACATTCATACCGGGTTGCCAGACCCCCTGATTCTGCTGCACCCGCTGGTAGGCTTGCTGCTGCAGCGGAGAGAGCTCCGCCACCGTCGGCATTGCGTACGGCTGGAACGGCGAGTTGGCGACGTTGGTCGCCCATTGGATCTGGTTGTAGATCGCGTCCTGCATCCACTTCGGGGTCTCCGTGGATGAGGTAGTGTACGAAGTTGCCGTCTGCGGCGTACCAGAGAACAGTCCAGCCATTTCAGTTGGCCTCCTTCAAGTATTGTAGCGGAGATTTGGCGTTCGGGCTGAATTTCCCACGCGCCAGCGCCCGCCCTTTCTGCACCCGGATGTTGTGACGCATCTCATCCAGGCGACGAGCCCCTTCTTGCGTGGAGCCGTCGCCTAGCAGCGCCACGGTCTCCGCATCCATAACGTACTCACCGTCGGACAGCCGAGCGTCGATGGTGTCTGCCCGCCCTGAGCCCGCGCCCCGGGCCAGCTGCATGAGCGGCCCGCCGTGAGCGTAGCGCGGAACCGTCTGGTTGTACGCTCCGCCGGTGATCTGCGGCCAGTATTGAGACATGTACTGGCTCAGACCCAGCCCACGCGCAGCCGCATCCGACTGCATCTTGTTCCAGTCCCACGTGATGCTGGGTCGGTTGAAGTAGGCTTGCTGCTGAGGGGACAGCGAGGACACCGCCGCTTTAACCGGCTGCGGAGCCGACGACAGCGAGCCGAGCAGCGTGGCGCCCATCAGCAACTTCTTGGGATCATTGAGCAGGCTCGAGAGCCCCCCTTCGGGCTTGGGAGTCATGTTGACCTGCGTCGGCTCCCCGGTCCAAGCAGCACCCTGGCCGACAGCAGGCGCAGGGTTCATAGAGCCGATCTGAGGCTGCGTGGGTAGTTCCCCCTGGCTGGCCATCTCCAGCCCGCTCGGGGTGCCGAAGTCGGTCGTACCCGGCGCGGCCCGCATCGCGTCCAGCACCATGTCGGAGGGCTTGGGGGCGGGACCGGTGGGAGGGCGGAAGCCCATCGAAGACGCCAGCCCGGACAGACCGCCACCGATAGCTGCGGTCTTCGGGTCGTAGCCCGCAGTCAGCATGTTGCCGAAGCTAGCCCCACCCGCTTTGACTGCTTCATTACCGCTGGCACCCCCGAGCTCGCTACCTAGGTAGGAGCCGATAGCGCCCTGTGCCATCCCGGGCAGGAATCCCTTGCCCGTCGCCGCGCCTACAGCGCCGCCCGCCAGCCCCGCACCGAGCAAGTTCTGTGCGCTCTCGCTCAGGTTCAGGTTGAGGCCCGAGTTCGTAGCCGACCCGAGTGCACCGCCCAACCCCTGACCCAGACCCCCGAAGATGGCGCCTTGCAGCGGATTGCCCCCGGTCAGACCCGCCCCGATCGCGCCGGTGACCGCACCCGCAGCGAGCATACTCCCGCCGAGCATCGGAGCCAGATACGGAGCAATGAAAGTCGCCGCGATCGGCACCACTGCCTTCATCAGTCCGCTCAGGAAGCCGTATTCAGGCAGTCCGGTGTGCGGGTTGATGCGACCGCTACCGCCCGCGCGATGCAGCATTTCAGCTTCACGCGGGTTGATGTGTGCGAGCATCGTGTCGCCGCCCCGACCTGCACCCTGCAGCCGCTGGGCCGCCATAGCCAAGCCACCCCGGGCGTACCCTTGCTGCTGGGTGCGGTCTTGCAGCTCGTACAGCGCGGCGAGGATGGAGATGATGACCGTCTGATCGAACTGATCGGGCAGGTCTTCAGGGTCGATGTAGCCGTCAGCGACCGCTGCCCGCTTGATCTCCGGGTACGCCTGCGGATGCGAGAGCGCGAACTCCAGCATCTTGACGAGCTCGCCGATACCTTCCGAGGTCACAGGCATGTCGCCCATGTGCTGTTGCATCGCATCCACAGCCTGCGCGAACTGCGGGTTGGAATGAGCGATTTGCAGAATCTGTTGCTTGTCCATGTCGTTTCAGCCTATGGTTGCGCAGAGCCGCTCTGCCCATTCTTGCCACGTTGAGAACCCGTAAGGGTCCGGGAGCACACCGTTGATGGAGGAGTTGTTGGAGATCTGAATCGCCCACTCCTGCCACTTCACCTCGCTCTGCGGACCTCCGATGATGCCGAACTCGCTGAGGTCTTGCACGGTGCAGCTCGCCCAGTCCAAGAACACCATGCCGGTCGGGCGGGTTATCGTCATCCCAGCCTCGTGCTGTCGCCGGAGCCGATGTGACCGATGATCTGCCCCATCTGGTAGTCACCGCCCGGGGTGTTGCTCTCGAACTTGACACGCAGCTCACGCCGCTGCTCTTTCAGCATCACGATCTGCTCCCGGGGCTCAGTTGCCACCTCTGGGAACTCAAACTTGGCGCTGTACACTTCAGGGGCGCGGGCGTTCGCGCGGCCCGTCACTTGCACATTCATCGGACCGGACTGGATGAAGTCAGGCTCGATGGAGGTGATGCGCAGGCGGGCGTCCTTGCCCTGTACGAGCTGAGACAGGTCGGCGGTCTCGAAGTAGCTCTGGATGGGGTACGAGTTGGTGCCGTCCACTTCGTCGTGCTCTTGCTCGTGGATCCAGACGCGGTACCCGCTGCTGGAGGCCACGCTGTCAACCAGCAGAGGCGCTGCGAATGCGTTGTTGAACCCGCCCGCCGAGCGGCCCGCCGTCGGCAGCTCAGTGTCGTACCAGCAGTTCTCCCGCACGTTGTAGATGATGGCGTGGGTGCACTCCGTGGCGCTAGACCGAGGGTAGCACCACCAGATCTCTCCATAGCGAGGCACCTTGAACGCGAACACCTTGCTGCGCTGCGCGGTGTTGAGCCCGTCAAAGAACCAGTTCAAATTCATTGGGTTGGGTAGGTCGCGCACTACCCCGTTGAACATGAAGAAGCGGTCTACCCCCGCCCAGTAGAACACCCCGTCGTAGTCGACCACGGAGTCCGCAGACATGATAGAGGTGTCGGTGGCGAGGACGTCAAAGCCGAACCCCGTGCTACCGCCGACGAAGCTCGCCCGCACCACAGCATCATAGGCCCAGAACACCCCCGCCGGAGCCGACCCCGCACCCGCACGCAGCGGCATCCCTTTGACGAACTTCTGCCCCCAGGGCTGGGTGATGTTGGAGCCGGGGCTGGAGAAGTCCGTCGGGTCACCCGGCACAGACCAGCCGACGATTCCGCTGGTGCCGTAGTAGAACATGTACGGGTGCAGCGCCACAATCCCGCCCGTGACGCTGGCGGTTGCGGGCAGCGTAGTGACGGCGGTGAGCGCGGCTGTCCCCGTCACGTCTCCGTAGAAGATCTGCCCACCCTGATCGTTGCACAGGCATGACCCGTTCGGAGCCACGTGCGCCACGATACGCATACCGCTGTGCGACAAGCCGTCGTACATCGTCTGGAACATCCAGCGATTGTCGGTGCTCGCAACCAGGGCGCTCGGGGTGCGATTGGAGATGACCGAGCTGTTGCGGGAGCTGTCAATGGTGAACCGCTGCAGGTAGTTGGCGCTGCCCGAGTGGCAGTACTGCAGCCCCATCTGGGTGTAGCTGTGGAACCCTCGGGAGATCTCCGTCAGGTACTTGTTGATGCTGCGGTATCCGCCCATCTTCCGCGGCAGTCCGCGCTGGAACCGAACCCAGCGTCCGTCAGTGTAGAAATCGCCGTCAAACTTCGTGCCGTCCCGCTTGATACCAGCGTTGGAACGCAGCACGATAGTGGACGTAGGCATCAGAAGGTGCCTCCGTCAATCGCTCCGGAAGGCGCTACTCCCAACGCACTCCAGGCGGTGGCCGTGTCCGCAGCGGTGAACAGCGTCGTGCCGATGGAGGTGCCGCCCAGGTTGATCAGCGCCCCGCCCGCCGTGGTCGAGCCCGTTCCACCGTTGACCACGGAGATCGGCGTGGACACGGTAGACGTGTCAGCGTCCACCACGTTGGTCCCGTCGCAGTAGAAGATCGCTCGCGCACCCTGACCCACGAACTCTCCGGTACCAGCAGCCGTCTTGACTTTGAGGGTGTAAGAACCCGTCGTAGAGTTGGACACCCAGTACTGCTGTACCGTAGCGGGCACGATGATGTTGCGGTTACCCGTGAGCAGCCCGGTGAAGTTGTAGGCGATGCGGTTCAGCTCTGTGCCGGACAGGGTGTAGTCGCCCGTGCCCGCAACCGAGATGCTCGTGTAGTCGAACGCGAACACCGCCGAGCGCCCGTAGCCGATCGTGTAATAGGCCGATCCGTCGGTCGCAACGATAGCCGAATCCCCAGGCTGGAAACTCAGAGTGGATGCGCCGTTGATCAGGTCCGAGCCGCCCGGGTCAACCACCAGCGCCCCGGAGCCCGCATTCCGCACGTACAGGAACCAGTTGCTGCCGACCGTGGCGCAGGTAGGCAGGGAGAGCGTTCCCCCCGCATCGGTCCACACGTACATCTTCGCCCGGTCGGTCACACCTGCGGTGTAATCGGAGTTGAACGTGATGATCGGCACCGACTGGGACAGCAGACCGCTGACAGCGACGATACCCGTTCCGGCCAGGGCCGAGGCCTGTGCAGCGGAGCTACCCGCACCGTACTGGAACACTCGCCAGCTGCCGGCTGCGCCCGTGTTGTCGGTCAGGTAGATCTGCCAGGCGTCGCCCGGGTCAACCGACACCAGCTCGGTGCCGTCGGCGTCCTTGACGCTGAAGGCGTAAGACCCGATGTTGTTGAACAGCACAGTCTCGCCCGTGCCGGCCTTCTCCGCCGACGGCATGATGATGGCGAACGGTCCGGAAGCCGCCGTCACGTCCATGATGCGGGTGACGAGGTTGGTGGAGGTTGAGGTCTCTTCCGGCCAGGAGAAGGTCGCGTTCGCAGTCAGGCTGACCGCGCTGTAGCTGATGTCTGCCGGGTAGATGTTCGCGCCGCCAAACGCGTCGGTGTACGTCGTCATGCTTCACTCCGAGTAGCTGCGCGGTCAAGAATGCGCTTCAGGTCTTCGCCGTTGACCGCCTGTGCAGCCCGGTCATACATCGCCTGCCAGGTCTGAATGCGTTCGTCGTTCTTGAGGAACGGGGTGGCTTCCAGCAGCGTGGCGTACAGCAACAAGTCAGGCGCGTAGTCCGTCAGCCAGTTGGTCTGGAAGTCCTCCGCTAGAGGCCTCGGGCGCTCGTAGTAGATGATTTCCAGCGTAGCTGCTGTGCTCGGCGTCGGAACCAGCAGCCAGTGGTTGTAATCGTAGTCAGCGTAGAACTGCGGGGTGCCCGTCTGTGACTCGTCCGGCCAGTACGACCGGCAGTACTCGTACGAACGCCCGAACACGGGAGCCCCGTCCGCAGTCATGGAGACCGTGTCGCGCCAGCGGTCGGGTTTCCGGTAGCTGGCGACGCCGATCTGCAGCGGGGTGGTCACGGCTCGGATGAAGCCCTGGATCTTGAGCTCACGAGCGCAGCGCGTCTCGCCCAGCGAAATCAGCCTGGGTAGCTGCTCGTAGACGAGCGGGTCGTCAGCTTCGGTGAATCCTCGCTCCAGGTAACGGCGTGCGTCTACCAGGAGCGAGTCGTATGTCATCGCATAGCTCATCTAGGCTCCAAATGTTCGGCAGCTGATGCAGCACGCACGTTGAAACAGAATTATAGTTGAATCCGACGTGAATGCCAATTTCTACCTCAGCAGCGCAGCTTCCGCTGCTCTACGGCGCGTCAGACCGGGCATCACCCGCCCTGCGGCCTTATTCCACTTCAAAATCTCCCGTGCTGCTTCCACCCAGTCGCCCTCGTTCACTCTGCGCTTGAGTGTGCTGATGCGGTAGTTGCCGATCCCGCAGTTGTAGACGAAGGAGATCAGCGCAGCAAACCGAGCGTCGGTAGCCTGGGACAGCCCCGGAGACTGCTTGAGCAAGTTCATGGCACACGCCAGCACCTCGCGGGTCAGCGCATCCTCCCCCCGCGCCCGGTCCCAGACCGCGTCCTTCTCCACCCCGTGCGTGCTACCCCACCAGATGGTCCACGGCTCGGCGTGAGTGCCGGGGTCCGGGTAGGCTTGGCAGAGGTCAGCGGACAGCATGCGATGACACCCCTCAAAGGGCTTGATCAGCCCCTCGGTGGCAAGTGTGACCGCAGTGTCGAAGCTCACTTCTGATACCGCTCGATAGCGCGGCCCACAAACCAGAACGTGATCACGAGGTTCAGCATAGCGAAGTCTTCGGCGTCGTAGCTTTCGGTCAACACCTTGCCCCAGTCCGCCCCGTGCATGAGCGCGTACACCAGCGTCACCAGCTTCACGAGGCAGTACATGCCGAACAGCACGTAAGTGATACCGGGGCGCACGAAGGCGGAGGCCGACGCCACCCAGGTGGAGGCGCGGGACACAGCAACCTGCTGGTCCTCAAAGGCGGACTTGATGGCATCCAGGGCTGCGATGCTGTGGTCTGCGTACTTGGCCTCCATCGTGAAGGTACCGCGCTGCTTCTCCAGATCGGTCTGGAGTTGAAACATCGCAAGCTCGTGTGCGCGCTCGTCCTTGCGGTCAAGCCACTTCAGGATTTCCGGGGCGATGCGGAACAGCCCGCCAAATAGCGAGCCAAGAAGCCCTGTACCGATGCCGAAGTCCATGTTGATTACCTCACTTGACGATGGGTAGGGTGGCCGCGCCGACCTTGACCGCGAGCCCCATCTTGGCAGCCGCGCCGGTCAAGATCAACCCGCAGATGAGGATGAGCAACCCCCAGGCCCCCTTCTTGGCTATCTCCAGGCGCAGCTCTTTCCAGAATTCAGTCTGGGCTTGCATTGCCTCTATCGCAGCTTCGTGATAGCGCCGGTGGCCGCCAGTGTCAGGATTCCCGTCGCTGTCTCTGGGGAATGCATCTTGTAGCTCTTTGATGTCCGATATCAGCCGCATGAGCAGCTCCTCGTGCCTGTGATTTGTGATGGATTCTTCTTTTTGTACCATCCTGACTCCCTGTTGCTGATTTAGGTCGAAGTCGGCTTCGACCTGTAGAGTTTTCCATTACATGTCTGCCGTGTTGGTGGAGGGGTAAGCACGATTCGGACCCCAGATGATGCGAACGGCTCCTCCTCCGGGCAACGCCGCAGTGCCGCTGGAGTCATAACTGCCCCCCGCACCGCCGCCGTAGTTTCCGCCTGCCGCACCTGAGCCGCTACCATCATTTGCAGAACCAGAGGAGCCGGAAGAACCGCCGCCACCTCCGGTGGCTCCGGAGCCACTGTTGTAAGAGCCTTGTGCGCCGCTAGAGCCCGCGCCCAGAATGCCGACACCTCCGCCCCCACCACCTCCGGTTACCCCGAAAGCGCCACCACCGCCACCACCACCCGCACCACCAGAACCAGCCGAGCCTCCGGTACCGCCTGAGAATTGACCGTCACCCCCATTGCCCGAATATCCACCAGCGCCTCCACCACCCCCATTAGCGCGGTTGTTGTTTGAACCATTCCCGCCGCCTACCGCCCCTGCGATTGAAGTGCTTGCGGTAGACTTGTTACCCCCCGCCGCCCGCAACGTAGTTCCGTTGAATGAAGAGAAAGCGTCTGTTGAGGTGGTAGAAGAAGCCGCCCCGACCACAACTGTGTAGGTGCTTCCTGGTGTGACGGCATAGGAAGTGATGTATCTGAGATCACCGCCTTTGCCAGCAGCATTCGTATTCTGAGCGCCCTGCCCCGCACCAACACAAACCACGCTTACTGAGGTTACCCCGGCAGGAGCGACCCATGAATATGTGCCTGCGGTCGTGTAAGCCTGTTGACCTATGGCGACGGTTCTGGCCGTAAACCCCAGCCCCCGAGCCGACGCAGCGCCGAATGTGATCGGGGTGGGCATCTTACTTGAACTGGGTTTGTGAGGCGAACACCGTGAAGGCGGCGGAGCCGGTCTTCACCACCGTCAGCACGTAGGCATCCACTGAGCTCGCGTTGCCCGCCGTGGGCGCTGTTCCGCCCTGCCACTTCGGGGTAACTGAGCTACCATCGATAGTCAGCGCCGACTGGTAGTAGGCAGTGCCGCCCTGGGTCACTAGGAAGGCGACCGTCAGCGACTGTCCGGTGCTCATCGCGGTGTTCAGTGACGTCCCGCTGCTCGCCCGTAGGTTGAGCGTCCAATTGGCCGCCGCGTTGCTGGTGTAGTACAAGACGGATTGAGTGGTCACATCGTAGTCGATGGTGCCCGTTGCGGCAGTAGCAGAGACGGTACAGGTCTCCGCCGCGTTCGCCAGGATCGCAGCCAGCTTGCTGGTGGAACCCGTGAACGACTGAACCCCGGTCCAGGTGTTGTCGGCGGACAGGCTGACCCCCGTGGAAGGCGTCGCCCAGGTGCCGTCTCCGCGCCAGAACGTCGAGGACGAGGCGCTGGTTCCGCTGTTCAGGTTCGTGACCGGCAGGTTGCCCGTGACCCCGGTTGACAGCGGGAGCCCGGTCGCGTTGGTCAGCGTCAGGGCGGAAGGGGTGCCTAGGTTCGGGGTGACGAGGGTCGGGCTCGTGCTGAACACCAGGTTTGTGCTCGTCGTTCCGGTTGCACCGCTGGCCGTGTACCCGGTGATGTTGTTGAACGCGGTAATGCTGGCCGAGGACGCCCCGGTGCCCCCGTTCGCCACCGGCATGACGTTGGCTGCAATCAGCTTGACGGTGCCGCCCGTCGCCTTGTAGTACAGCTTGCCGTCGTCGTAGTTGATTGCGAGCTCGCCATAGGCTAGGTTACCCGCCGAGGGAGTGGCCGCAGCCGTGGCGCTGCGGTACAGCTGAATGGGGGTGTAGTTGGTTGCAGCCATGTGTTACTCTTCCGTGTCAATCAAACAGGAACAGCACCGGCTGACCCGTTGCGTCTTTCTCTACTTGGGTGCCGTTGGGCGACAGGGTCACCCCCGGGTCCACGGCCACGTTGGTGTCAGGGCGGACAAACGGCAGCACGATCTGGTCCGGAGCCCGGGGCGCGAGCCTGTAGGGGTCGTAGTCGTCGCTGTCATCGCGGCAGACCATGAGGTTGGGGTAGTTGGGGTCTTGCATCAACTCACCCAGCGGAAACTTACGCGAACAGCGGGCGCAAATACCAACACCACACGTTGCGTCACTACTGGTGTCAAGGAACGTAGACATGAGCGTTACCGCGTGTATGCAGAGATCCGAGGCTGGATGAAGGTGGAGCTGCCGTCATTGTCCCCGTCCCGCGCCTGGGACATGGAGGCAGCGGCCCGCGCCTCCAGCATGGGGATGAGGTTGACGTCCACCGACGGGGTCTCCATCGCCATCCGCGCGGCCAGGGAGTTGACGATCGCCTCCATCCACCGTTGCGGCACCTCGACCTCCTGCGCCAGCGTGCCGACGTCCATCACGTGTCGGTGACGCCAGACGACGAGCTGCGCAGTCTCAGACGCTGCCCAAGGCGCAGGCCACAAGTACAGCAGCGGGTTCAGGCGGTCGCGCTTGAAGTAGTAACTCACCGGTCGCCCGGGGAACACCTTGTTGCTCTGCGCTGCGTAGCTGTCCAGGTTCAACTGTCCGAGCGGTACCTCTTGCGGCAGGGTGCCCAGGTAATACTGCTCCACGCTCTGTGCGGAGGTGGAGGTAATGCGGAAGTACCGGGCGGGGAGCGCCCCGGAGATGTCCATCCACGTCCACTCGCCAGAGGAGGCCAGCGTGGTCTGCGTGCCGACCGTGGTCCAGACGATCGCATCGTCCGAGGTCTGGAACGTCAACGTAACCGAGTACCCGGACCACTTGATGCCGACGGAGTTGACGGAGGATGCGCTTTCCAGGTCGTAGGTCTTGTTGGTGGTCGTGGATACCGTCGCCGTGCCCGTGAGCTCCTGCAGCTGCAGGTAGTTGACGTTCAGCAGCCCCACCGTCCCTACGTCCAGCGTGACGATCGGCTGGTTCTGATACATCGGATAGACCTGACGCTCGATGCACCAAGACGGAGGCTTCCCGTTAGCCAAGTCCGACAGCAGCAAGTAGAGCGCATCCTTGGCGTAGGAGTGCATCTCGGCGGTGATCGCCTGCGCAGGAAGACGGCAGCGCCTGAAGGCATGGTCAATGACCTTCAGGGTGTTGAATGTGGTCTCGCTAACGGTGCCGGATGTCGCCATTCATGCCTCAACAGGTTGCTAGAATGGCGAAGCTGCTACAGCTCGCCCGCGTGTGGAATTATAACCTCGCGTGCGTCGCCAGACAACTTAGCGCCGCTTGGCGGCGGCGCGGGCTTCGCTCAGGGCGATGGCGACCGCCTGCTTGGGGTTGGTCACGGTCGGCCCGCTCTTACTGCCCGAGTGCAGCTCGCCCGCCTTGAATTCGTTCATCACCTTGGGCACCTTGTAAGCGCCTGCCGCCGAGACCGCACCGCCCTTCTTCATGGTGATCATCGGTCCGGCGGGGGCAACCGGCACCGCGCGGCGCATGGCGGGTCGGGACGGGCGAACGGGGGCTTGCACCTGGTACTTCTGCACATCCTCGCGGCGCTGCATCGTGGGGGTCTCTTCCGCCTCGTGCTTCACCATCTCCTTGCGGCTCGGGTAGACCTCGCCGGTCGCCTTCTCCGTCACTCGCCCGCCTGCAGCCTTCTTGATCGTGCCGCCCCGGCAGTAGCCGCTGACGTAGGTCTTGGAGGGGCCGAAGTCGAATTCACCGTACTTGAGAGTCTTGCCCATGGTCTTGTCCTCAGTCGTCGTCTTCAATAAGCAAAAGCCAATAGACCGCAGCCGGATACCCTCCGCCGCCTCCGCCGCTGTGTTCCCCGAACCAGTGGTCCGCGAAGTAGATGCCCGCAAAGTATGAGCCGCCGAACATCAGTTGTCCTTCTTCAGGAACCGCCGCTCGATGTTCTTCAGGCAGTGATCAGGGTCAAGAACGTCGAGAAGGCGGCACAGCACGCAGCCCCACTTCCTTCCCTCCAGCATTGCCCGCGCTGCACGGCTCGACACCGTCTCGTCCTCATTCCCGTTAGCCGCTGCATTGAAGAGCTGGTCATACGCCATGGCAATCTTCCACGCCCGGGGCGGGGCAACCAGCACCGCATAAATCATGCGCATAAGCGCTGCGCACGCAGCAAGCGCACACGGGATGAGCAGCAACAGGAGGACGAGGCGTTGCTTCACATCAGAACCGCCACGTTGCGGCCTTGACCGCCCACATCTGCGCCGTCTGGGCCTCAGTGATGGCGATGGACGCCATGCGCTTGACCTCTTGATCCTCCGAGACGGCCCGCAGGTCGTTGCACTCGTCAATGACGGCGGCAAACTTCTCTTTGATGCGCTGCACGGTCTGATCACCAGACGGGTTGAAGGTCAGGCCAACGGCGCGCTCGCCGAAAGTCAGTTCACGGGTGTTTTCAGTCATGTCCGTCCTTGTTGTTCGGTGAATCCGTCACCACGGTGCTGCAGGCAGTTCTGCCGCCAGTTCTTCCCACGTCGGGAGGGGGCGATCTCCCGCTTGGACTGCTGCCATCACGGTGTATCCGTGGGCGTTCGATGCATCCATCCACTGAGCGAAAGCCACTCCATCCGCTTGGAATGGTCCGACGTATCCGGCACGCAGCGCACAGGTGAAGCGAGTGTCGTATCGACGCTCTTGCGCCTTTGCGTCGTACAGGGCTTCCAGGCGGGCGGTGTAGTCTGCGGCGATCTGCTCGGCGCTCGGAATCTCGGGTCCGATGCTGCCATCCTCGCGCAGCACCCAGCCGTCCTGCACATCAGCGGGAGCCTCGTACAGTTCGTGCTGGATGTCCGAGAAGTCAGACGCCGGTCGGTCGGTCGTGAAATGCGCCAGGACGACGCCGTTGCGGATCTGTGCGTATGTGGGCATGTTGTCCTTTCAGGGCCAGTACCAGAAGCGGATGCAGCCGTTGCCGCCGTCGCCACCCTTGCCGCCCGTGGTTGTTCCACCGCCACCGCCACCACCACCGCCGCCAGGGAAGCCTCCGTTACCGCCCGCGTACCCTGTGCCAGCGTTGTTACTGTCGCCACCACCACCGCCATAGCCTCCAATGTTCAAGTCAGTTGGAGTGCTCCCATTTCCGCCCGCTGATGCATTTCCAGCCGCACCGCCGCCACCGCCGCTCGACCCAGTGACATTGAGCCCCGTGGACCCACCAGCGGCAGCGGCTTGGCCGTTATTGCTTGAAGTTCGGGCTCCGCCTCCGCCTCCGCCGCCAGCGGCATACCCAGAGCACCCGCCAGGATAAGAGCCGCCTCCGGTACTTGAGCGGCCTCCGCCTCCACCTCCGTAAACAGAGCCACCGCCCGGCCCGTTTTGCAGCCCGCCTCCACCACCGCAAAACGTGTTTGATTGGCAGCTTGCGCTTGCACTATCCGCAGGGCCAGAAACATACGAAGCGCCACCCGCCCCGCCGCTGGCTCCGTTTGATCCTGCTCCGGTAGCGCCACCACCCCCTCCGCCTCGACTATTAGAACCGGACGTACCTTTGTCACCACCCCCACCACCAAACGCGGTCAGCATGGAGCCAAATGTCGTATTACCGCCAGTAGCGCCTACAGATCCATTTGCGCTAGATCCACCATTCCCGCCAGTAGCTCCTAACCCAATCGTGCATGTGGTTGTGCTCCCGGCCACAAGATCCGATGGTGTTACGTTGCGCCGCGCCTGACCACCACCACCACCACCCGGTCCTCCGGGTCTGTCGGTCGAAGTTGCTCCCCCGACACCACCGCCACCGCTACCTCCAGCACCGAACGCAAGCACAAACCCGTTTGTGAATCCACTTGGGTGGGTCAGCGTGAACGGGCTGTCGGAGTAGGCCACCTCGATGTAGCCGCCGCGCAGGAGCTTGCTCTGCCAGTTGCTGCCGTCGCTGACGATCATCCGCAGATCACCGGGATAGACCGTGATCGAGGACAGTCCGTCGATGGTCGATGTCGTTGGCGTGATCACCAGGGCCTTGTTGGCCGCGCTGCTGCCTCCGCCCGCGTGCTCGACGTAGAACGCGAACCCATTGCCGGCGGTAGCCGCGGTCGGCGTGATACCGACAGCAAGGGCCGCAGCAGTGGTGCCGGTTTGCCTGAACAGTTTCCCGGCATCCGACGAAGTGACCGTTGCTGCGCTGCTGCTTGCAACGATGGGCACGGATGAAGAACCACCACCCGCAGCATTCAGCGTCGTTCCACTGAGGCTCAGATTTGTCCCGAGGGTGATTTCCTCAATCGCCCCCGTGCTCGCAGTAGACCGGCCCAGGAGACGCGACGTAGCCATCGTGAGCCCTGAGCCCGTAGCAGCGCCAGGAGCAACGTAATCAGCCCCGGCGGATGCGTTGGCAAGGGCACCACCGCTATTGGCCTTCAGAATTGAGGTTCCCGAAGGAGGAGCAAGATAGTCCGTCCCCGCAGCAGCAGCAGAAACGGTTCCTGTGCCGTTAGCCTTCAGGATTCCACTGACAGTACCCGATCCTCCCCGCGCAGCCGCTAGAGTCCCAGAACTGATGTTGCTGGCATTCGTGGTGTCTGTGGTTGCACTTGCTGCGAATGCAGTGCCATTTGTCTTGGTGACGGTGATCGCACCCGTACTTGCCAATGTCCCATCGCCAGACATGGCAACAGGTGCATACGCCGTCCCGCCAGCATTCCCGACTAGGATTTGTCCAGAGGTCGGAGCAGTATTGGGGACGATTGCCGCCTTGGTTTGCGCGTCGTTCGTAACCGAGCCCAGCCCTACATCAGAGGCCGTAACCGACACGTTCGACGACAGCGCGTGCCCATTGACGGTAGTAGACGTCGGCACGAACGCGGTAGACAAAAACGCATTCGTACCGAATGCAACCCCGCCCGACTTCGTGACCGAGATCGCTCCCGTACTGGCAAGCGTGGCGTCGCCGGACATAGCTACCGGCGCGTAGGCGGTACCCCCGGCGTTACCCACCAGCACTTGCCCCGCCGTAGGAGCCGTGTTGGGCACCACCGCTGCCAGGGTCATCGCGGACTCGAGGTCGGTGATCGTCTTGACGGTGATACCCGCCATGACCTGGTCGCCCCCCAGGATGCTCCGGGCGGAGGAGCCTTCCTGAGCACGAGACATGACCGTGATGTTGTCGCCGCTGAGGGCGGTCACGCGCACAATCTCAGCGTTGGTCGACAGCGGAGCCGCGCCGGTCGCCCACACCACCAAGTTGAACGGCACCGCAGGCATCAGCGCCCCGGTGCCGGCAGCCAGCACCATCGTCGTCCCCGACGAAGCCGGGGAGGGCGCGGTCGCTACCGTTGTGTAGGCAAAGTTGGTATGCGCGTCGAACGCCACGTCAGACTTCCTCGAGCAGGGCCGTCACCGCCACGCTACCGCTGGCGCTCAGGTTCACAATCAGCGCCCCGTCAACCGGCCCCGTGACCAGCTGGCGCTTGCTGATAGCGTAGACGCGGTACTTCTCCTCCGCGCCGAGCAGGATCTTGATGAGCGGGGTGGTGGCGGCTGCCGGGTCGCCCACGGCGTAGATCCAGCGCAGCCGCACCGCCTTGCCCGTGGCGGGTGTGTGCAGCGTCGTGCTGCCGGAAGTCGTCACCGTGGCGACCACGTGCGTGAACTGCTGCTCGGCAGAGTCGATACTGGGTTGAGCGCTGACCCCACTGAAAACCTGTCCAGTGACGGTCATCGTTTACCCCAGGATGCGCTGGCGCAGGTTTTCGATCGACTGCTGGATCTCGGCTCGGCGCTCTTCCAGCACCACGATGTCGGCCTGCACTCGCCGGCGCTCGGCCTCTTCCGCCTGGCGGATCTGCGCCAGCACCGCCTGGTGCGAGGCGACAGCGGAAGAGGCTTCCGCCTCCGCTGTCTGCGCTCTCTGCTGGGCGTCCGACACCCGCTGGTTGGCCTGGGCAATCGCCTCCGTAGCCTCGCGGTGCTTCCGGTCGACCTCGGCCAGGATATTGGCCTTGGCTGCGGTCAGCCGATTCTTGGCCTCGTCCACCTGGGACTCAACGGATTTGAGGCGGCGCTGGCTTTCAGCCTCTGCGGCCGTGCAGGCTTCGCCGATCGAGGTGAGCTCCTTCTCCTTCAGCGCTACCGCATGCTTCAGGTCTTCCAGCCGCATGAAGGTGTCGATAACCGCTGGGATGCCCTCAATCAGCGGAGCCCATGTGTCTCGGAACTGCTGGAGTGCAGCGCGATCAATGTTCATGCTTTGCTCCTTAGCGGACTCCGGCCTGCAGGATGTTGAGTGTGGCCGTGCCGCTGGTGTAGGCGCTCACGTTCAGACGGATGGCGGACACCGGGTAGGCGTAGTTACCGTCTGAGCTCGCGGTCTTGGCGGCCAGCGAGGAGTGATCGAACCACTTGGCGGTGGACGCGTCGAAGGTGGGTGAGAACACATCGTCGAACGTGTGCTGCACCGTGTAGGTCAGGGTCGCCCCGGAGCTCAGGTTGACCGACAGCCCGACGTTGAACGGGCTGATGTACTGATCCATGGGACAGATCGCAGACGCGGCCTGCGAGCTGACTGTGAGTCGGACGGGACGCATTACGTCGTCTCCGACTTAAGAGACTTGCGTGAAGGTGATGCCTGCGGCAACCGCGCTGAAGGCGTACGCAAACCAGCTCGTACCGTCGCTGTACACGTCGACGCGATCCCCAGCCACGGACTGGCTGTCCACGAAGGTGATGGTGTCGTCTGCCGTACCCGTGTCGCCTGCCGCATTGGCAGCCACGTACTGTTGGCCCTTGATGATGTTGGCGCTGGCGTTCGTCACCACCGTGTAGCTGGCACCCGAAGGCGCGGACACGACGATGAAGCGGTAGAACAGGCCCGCCGCAGGCGCAGGGAGCGTGGAGACGAACTCCGTGGTGGAGTTCAGGAAGAAGGTCGTGCCCGACTCGGCTGCCGTGACGGTCTTGGTCGCCGTGACGTTGGAGTTGGTGATGGGGCCAGTGACGCCGCCGACCACGTTGCCCGTGACGTTGCCCGTGACGTTGCCCGTGACGTTGCCCGTGATGTTGCCAGTGACGGCTCCGATGAAGCCGTTGGTGGAGTTGACCGGGCCTGAGAAATGCGTGTTTGCCATGATAATCCTCTATGCACGAGTTGCTCGTCCGTCTGTGCATCGTCCGCTAGGGCGCGGTCTGACGAGCTGGGAACCCTAGAAAGAACCCCCGAGCGGCTGCCCGGGGGTTCGTGGCCGCATTACACGCCAGCCGTGCCGAACACGCCGCGCGGGTCGGTCCAACCCACCGCGTAACGCTCGGTCGCCTTGTAGCGCATGGAGTCGGTCTCGAAGTCCCCTTCCATGCTCTTCTCCAGCGGACGGCGCATCATCAGCTTCAGGCCTTCCGGCGCGTCCGTCTGCACCCACCAGGCGGTGGTCGACGTGATACGCGACAGGTTGGCCTGGCCCGCGTTCAGCAGGCCCATCGACTTCACCGGGTTGATGTCGTTGTCCGCGCTGCCGGACCGCAGGGCGCTCTTGAGGAGCACCTCGGCCTGGAACACGTTGGACGGGCCGGTCACGATCGACTTGGGCGTCAGCCGGATGCGCTTGCCGTTGTTGTCAACGGCGTTGCGGATCTGGATGAGCATCTGCTCCAGCGAGGTCTGCGACAGCGCAGCAGCGGCGGTCAGGACGTTGCTGAACGTGCCGTTGACGATCGGGTGCGAAGCACTCACCAGGCACACGCCGTCACCACCCGTGTAGGAGGCGGTGAAGGCGCGGTTCAGGATGTTCGCACACAGCGTCTCCTTGGTCTCGATGAGCGACTGCGCCAGGTGCTTGGCGTAGGTCTGGCCCACGCGCACGTGATCGCCGTCCTCCACCAGGACCTTGGTCAGCGCGAACGCCAAACCGTAGACCTTGTAGAGGTAGCGCTGCAGGAACAGCACGCCACCCGACTGGTACGTGACGGCCATGCCGTCCGGCAGCTCAGGCGCTGCGCCGAACCCGTAGAGCACCGGCTCTTCGTGGTAGTTGCGGGGGATGCCGCGACGTTCCTCGAAGACCTGCTTCCACTCATCAGCACGCTGGTCGTAGACACCGTTGAAGACTTCGTTGAGGATGGGCTCAACAACGGACCGGAAGTCCGTACTGCGCATCGGGGTTGCCATTTTCTAGCCCTCCTTAGATCGAGTTGACCGAAGCCTTGTAGTGGTGTTCGTTGATACGAACCGTCGCCACCACGTAGGCATCAGTGAGGGAGTCATTCACCCCGTAGGCGAAGCCGACGATCTGGAACTGGCCAGAGGTCGCTTGCTCAGCGGTCAGGTAGGTGCTGGACAGGCCGGTGGAGGTGCTGCCACCAGGGCTCGCCACCGTCCAGTCGCACTCTTCGCCGACCGAGGCCTGCACCGAGGACGAGCCGGGGGTGCCCGGGTTGGTGAACTGCACATCGAACAGCGTCTCCGGATCGTCGTACACGTAGGCGCGGATGTTCGTCGCCGTGGTGCCCGTCGGCCAGAAGTTGCTGACGCAGGGCTTGCCGTTGGAGTCCAGGTACTCCACACCGGCGAAGACGCCGAGCAGAGCGATACCGTCCACGGTGCCCGAGCGGGTGCCGTCAGAGGTGCCGAGTTGAACGGTGCCCGCATCCACCAGCTTCACCGGGTCTCCGGAGAAGATGTTGGCGGCGTATCCGCTCGCGATGGTGTACGCCTTCGGGCGAATCTGTCCGCTGTTGTGGAACGACGGACGGAAGCCGAAAGCAGCACTGGTCGAAGACATAGTTGCGTGCTCCTGTGAGGATGAAGAGTCAGGTCAGCTCGAACTGAGCTTTCCTGGTTTCGCCCAGCTCAGACGTGCCATCACCCATGCTCACGTGCGACCCCGAGGCCTCTGCTTGGCGACGCATGAACTCGGCCGTCTCAGTCAGCTTCTGCTCCTCGCGGAGCGGAGCATCGTAATGAGCCTCGCGCATGAAACGCTCGTACAGGGACATCGGCAGCTTGAAGGCCAGCATCTCGTTGACACCGATGAACCCTTGCCACTGGCCCGTCTTGAGCGTGGCGTATTCCCAGCCGGGAACGTCTTCCGGCTTCACAGGTTCGTAACCCAGGCGCAGCCTGGATTGGATGGGGTCGCGGGGATTGGTGGTCGTCAGCCAGCACATGTGCCAACCGGGCAACTTGGGCAGGTCCGGCAAAGCGGACTGGAAGAACTGCTGTCGAAACATTTCCACTCGGTCGTCTTCAGTGAGCTCGCGCGACTCGGTCACTGCGCGATCTTGCATCGCACGGCCATCGCGGTTCTCGGCAGACTTCTTGAGGCGTTCGTCGGACATTGATCGCTCCTTTCAGCGATTGGGCTGGATTATAGGTTGAATTTCAGGGGAGGGCAACTTCCAGCTCAGCGGCCCCGGTTCAGCTTGTCGTACTCGGCGTACTGCCGGATGTAGCGGGCGCGCAGTTGCGGGTCGTCCCACACCCCGGCGTCCATGAGAGCCTGCTTGCGCTCGGGGGAGATGTACACCTCCCGACGCGAACTCGCGGGGGCGTGCTCACGGCCCGAGCCCACCGCCGGACCGCCCCGGGCCTCGCGGCGCGGGGGTTCGTCGTCCTGGGTCTCCTGAGCGGGCGGCTTCATCTTGTCGGGCAGGCGGCGGGCGACTCGCTTGCGCAATTCATCCCAGTAATCCGCCGAACGCGGGTCGTAGCCTTCGCGGGCCATCGCCTGGTCAATCGCCAGCACGATGGCGGAGTCCTCGTCCCGCCCCTGGGGGTCGTACCACTTGTTGTCCGACAGGAACTTGCCCGCGTAGTTGGCGACTTCGGGCTCGAGCTGACCCTGGCGCTGGGGCTGAGCAAGAGCTTGCTGCTTGTGGGCGGCGAGCTGCCGGGCACGCTCCATAGCCTGGTCGCGGTAGCGCAGCGCCTTGGTGACGTCCTCGCCGTTGCCCTCCTTGATGGCGCGGGCGATGACCTCCTCGGCCATGTTGACTTCGCGGGTCGCGTGAGCGATCTGCGCATCCACATTGGCCATGGTTTGCCGGCTCTGCTGGTGCTCCAGGGCGCTGAACCGGCGCTCCAGGTCGTCGTTGCGCTTGCGCAGGAATTCCATCTCCAGCCGCTCGCGCTTGATGGCTTCCGCGCGGCGGACCCGGCGCTCTTGCTTTTCACGGCGACGCTGTTCGCGGATCGCCTCGCGCTCGTCACCTGCGTCCGGATTGTCGGGGTCGATGTCCCGCTCGTCTTCCGACTTCGGGTCTTCGTCATCGTCCTCGTGGTCGTCCGCCTCAACGGTGGAGCCCTGCGGCTCGGCGGCGGGCTTCTCCTTCGGTTCGTCCTCGACGACTGCGAGTTCGTCGTCTTCCTTCAACGTGTCGGGCTTGGCCATGGTTCAATCTCCTTCAGATCAAAGAGCGTTTTCGTTCAGCTTGTGGTCTCCGCACCAGTCGGTGAGGAAGACAACAGGGTACCCGTTCATCGTCGGAGCATGTCGACGACAGCGCCCGACAACGGACTGTTCGCCCGGGTTGGAGGGCTTCTTGGGGCACATCCACATGCAGGTCCGACAGGTCATGCCTTCGGAACGATGCGCCCATGGATCGCGCGGCTGGGCGGTGACCGGACCGCCTACGGTGAGTCTGTCTTGCATGATCTCCTCCTTCAGAAGAACGCTTTGATTTGCAGCGGGTCGGCGGTGACCACTGCCAGCAGGTCCAGGTCGTTGAAAACAACGAACAGGGCGCCGTCGACTTCGAACCGGTCGCCGCCGTACTTCGGCACCCGGACGAACTCACCACCTTGCACCCATGCGCCTTCCGGCCAGAGTTCGGCAGTGTTGCGGTTGTGGAAGGCCAAGGGACCGACGCTGATCACTTTGCCGATCTGCGTGTTCCACTTCTCAGTGGAGCGGTCTTCATTCGTGAGAATGATTCCGCCTTTAGTCTTCTCCCGCGCGGACTTGATTTGAACCAAGACCCGCGAGCCCAGAGGGCGCATACCGGGGTCGACAGTCGGAAAAGCATTTGCTAGATCTTCAGACACGTAAAAGCTCCTTTTCAGCTTTAAGTTTGTTTAGACGCCTAGTTTCAAGCATCTTCTTTATGGATTCTTCAGATACCGTTCGTGCAGACATCCGCTTTGAAACAGCGGCGCGTTGCTCATCGGTCATCTTTCTTCCCTTCATCTTAGCTATTCGCTTTTCGCGATAGCTAGGATCTTTCCATAGCTCTCTGAGCATTTCAGAAGTTCTGCGGGAGTGTCTTTTCAAAGTGTCTTCGCTCCAGTTCCTAGGCTTAGACATGTTTTCAAGCATTCTAGCCTTAATGCTTTCGTCTTGCCAATTGTTTTTGGCCGCCTCGGAGCGAGCGCGGTTCTGCTCGTCTGTCCACACCCGACCCGAGAACTTTTCAGACTGAACCAAAGACAGCTTTCTTCTAAGCCATCCGTACATTTTGTTCTTGCTAAGCCCTTGATTTCTAGGCGCACACATGTACGTAACCGCGTACAACAGCTTAACATTGTCAGGGTTCATTTCGAATAGAAGCTGGTGCGCCAGGTAGTGTTCTTCCGGAGTTAGAGAAACCAGATTAAGCGGGTCGTTTGATCCGCCGAGACACTTAGGAACAACGTGGTGCTCTTCAGAGTACCCTTCTATCGTTCTAGCCCGAGCTCGCTCTATCAGCAAGCCGTAGTGCTTTTCATAGTTCATGTTAGTCGTTAGGCGTTCTACTCACAGTTGGTCACCGTGCTTTTCGTCGTCATCGAGCAGGGAGAGCAAGGCCTGAATCGCCTTGTCGTAGCCCGTGACCACGCCAGACCGGAACCCATATTCAAAGGCATCTCGCTGAGCGGGCTTTTGCAGCCCCTCCAGTGCGAACTGGGCCTGCTCCGTCTTCAGCCGGCGGAGCAGCGCATCGGCCAGGTTCATGCGGGCGTCTTGGGAGACCCGTTAGGCTGCTGGGCCGGGATGGACTTGCCGTCCACGGGCTGGCCAGCGGCCATGCGCTTGTGCTGCGGAATGCCCGCCCCGGTCATGGGTACGGGGGAACCCTTGGTGTCGCTCATCTTTCAGCTCCTAGGTTGTGGGCTGGGGTCAGCCCGGGTTGATACCTGTGCCGGTGCTCACGCCGACCCGCTCGCCGCTCTCAATCTCCGCAGCTGCGATCGTCATGGCGGTGGTGTTGTCGGCAGTGTTCATGCGCTCGCGGGACGCGATGTCTTGCGTCTTGCGGACGGACTCTTGCTGCTGCGCCAGTTGCTCCTGGGCGAGGCGAGCCTGGCGCTCGCGCTCGCGGTCCTGCAGCGTAGCGGCTTCGGACTGCTGCTGCACGGTGAGGCGCTGCTGCTCGGACTGCTGGCGTGCGGCCCGGTCCTGGGCTTTCTGCTGTGCGTTGAGCTGCGCCACCTGCATGGAGTTGTCCGGCGGCATCGGCGGCTGGGGCTTGAACTGCTGAGCCTGCTGGTCGATCTGCGCCAACATCTGACCGAACTGCGCCCCCAGCTGCTGTTCGATCATCTGCTGCACGCGGATGATGACTTGCGCTTGTTGCTCGGCCTCGTCCTGGATGAGCTCTTGCTCCGTAGCCTGCTGCACCGCGCGGTGGGTCTCAGTCAGGTAGTAGTTGAGCAGGTGATCCCGCAGGTGTGACGCCATGGGGAACAGGTAGGTCTTGATGATCGCCGGGTTCTGCCCGAACAGCGGCGACTGCAGGAACGCCATGTGGAGCTTCAGGTGCGCCAGATGGTCCTGCTTGGGCAGGACGTAGATGGGGCGGCTGAGGGTGGCGGCGACGTTCTCCGACACCGGGTCCACGTCATCCTGCCCGGGCTTGGGCTGCAGGATGTCGTCGGGCACCTTGAGCGCCCGCAGGAACATCTCCTCCACCTTGCGCCCGTCGTACATCTGAGGCAGGAGGGCGGACCGCTGCATGATTGCCTGCACCTGGGCAAACCGCTGCGTCTCACTGAAGATCGCCGGGTCGCTCACCGGGATGACGTCCATCGGGCCGTCAAAGTCCTCGGGGCGGACGCCGCAGTCCGGCGCCAACTCGTCAATGACCTCCTGCGTCAGGTAGGCGCTGTTGATCCGGTGCAGGATCTTGAACACCTTGGTCATGCTGGCGTGCAGCCGGGAGTGGATGGAGCTGAACACCACCATCCCTTGCTCAATCAGCGCCAGCGTCGTACCCACGGGGGCGTTGGGGTTCTGATCCGCCAACTTCTCAAAGGACGTCTGAATGACCCCGCGCCCCGCCTCCGTCAGGAAGCCCAGCAGCTGGAAGAGCACAGGCGATGGCCCATTGAAGGGCATCGGCATCACCAGCTTGCGGATGTCGTCGATGAGCGCCCCGCCCTCCAGCTCCGCAACCTCGGTGGGCTGCAGGCTGATGGTCTGACCGTTGGGACCGCCCTTGAGCTTCAGCAGCGTGGGGATGTTCTGAATGTGGGCCGAGTCCAGCAGGGCGCGCAAGGCGCCAGTGGCCGCCCCGGACAGGCTCCCAATCATGTGCGTCAGCCCGATGGGGTATGCCCCGCGCCAAGGCACAAAGGGGAACTCCACCATCCACTCCAGCTCGCATTTGTACTGGTCTTCAGGCTCCCAGTTGCGGTAGAGCGCCAGCACATCATCGGTGGCTTCGTCAATGGTGATGATGTAGGGCTCGGGACCCTTGTCCCCCGGCAGACCCAGGTCCAGCCGGGTCTGCACCTCGTACACCTTGCGCAACCCGTCCTCGTTGTAGGTGGTCTCCTTGCGCCCTTCAATCTTGTCGTTCGCTTGGCTCGTCTTGCTGCGCTCTGGGGTCTGCGTGGACGGCAGGTCGACGTCCCGGTACATGCCCGAGCGCACCCGGCGCTGGTACTCGCTCTCGGTGATGTATTGGACGTGAGTCTTGCGCTCCGCGTTGGCGAAGTTGGTGGCGGCAAAGGGGATGAGGACGTCGTCAATCGGCACGAACTCCGCCGCCGGGCGGTGACGGTCCTCGCTCCAGCTGAGCTTGAGGTACTGGCCCCCGCCCAGGGGTACCTGCGTGGTCAGCTGCTCCAGCTCGCCGCGAAGCTCGGTCATCTGCTCAGTGGCCTGCAAGTTCATGAACTCGCTCTTGCGCTGGGCCTTCTCAACCTTCTCCTTGTCCTGCAGGCCGACGATCTTGCTCTTGACGGGGCCGGTGGGCGGGAAGAGCTCCTTCATCACCCGGGCGCTGAAGTCCACGCAGGCCTCCACCAGCATCGGATGCACGACCCGGGTCGCGCCTGTGAACTGCGCCCCGCCCGGGGCGTCGTCCCCCAGCCCGGTGCGGCGCAGACCTTCCTCGTACTGCTTGTCGCGTTTCTCCCGCGCCTCCTTGTCGCGCTCGATCTTCTCCACCAGCTCGGTGGCGATCTTGCGCAGGAGCCCCGGCTCGACGTCGTCGGCGATGTTGGCAAAGTGAGCGCGGTTGTCCTGCACCTGCTCCTCGTTCTTCAGCCGCACGATGGCGGAACCGTCTTCGTTCTCGATAACCTCGGCCTCGTCATCGTCGTCTTCAGGCAGGCCGAGGGTTTCGCCTTCCAGCACATCCTCTGCTGTGTCTTCGTCTTTCATCAGGGAAGCCATTGTGCGGTGTCCTCAGGGGGTGTCAGGCGGGGGCGAGCTCAGCTGCGAGCTGGGCCGCGAGGGACTCAATTTTAGCTGAATCATACGGCGCGGCGGAAACCGCCCCGCCCCGGGCGAAGTTCTCAGCCTCGTCGCCGACGATGTTGCCTCGAAGATCATACTTCAGTCGCTTGCCCTCAGGGTTGATCAGGTTGTGCAGTCGCTGGATCTCTTCGCCTGACAGCCAGCCGTGGGTCGGCGCTTCGGCTTGCGCCTCTTGCAGGGCGCGGAGCTCGTTGGAGTTGAAGACGTCAGTGAAGCGGCGCAACCCGGCGTTCTTAGCATCCCCCACATCGCTCCATGGCTGACTGCGTACGAAGTCCTGCACGTAGGGCAGCAGTTCGGGGTCAGGGGCTTTGTTGAACCGGCCTTTGATTTCCACGATGCTCGGAAGGCGGCTTGCGTAAGGAGAGTTTTCAAGTATGAACGCTTGGACAGCGGGGTCAATGTTGTCGGCGTTCAGCAGCTTGTTATAATCTCGTCCGGATTGCTCTGAGTATCGCCTCAAAAGAGCTTCATACTCTTTAGGATACCTTTGATACACATCCATGTACGCGTCATACTCGCTACGACCGGGACGCGTCGCCACCTGTACCACGGGCTTGCCCTTGGGGTCGTGCAGTACGTAGAGCTGACGCCCCCCGGAGCCGTAGCGCTCAGCGGTGTCGGGGCTCTGCGTACACCAGCCGCCTTCGCACCCGACGTCGGTGGCGTACTGCAGCGCCTGCTTGTCCTTGGCCAGGTCGGGCACCGCAGTCCACTGGTAGCCTTCCGGGTACTGCTTGTGCACAGGAATACCTTCCCGGGCAGCCTTGCGTGCGACCTCAGCCTGAGCCACCCGCCACTGATTGATGTCGTGAACGCGCTGGACGGCTTGGGGGACTGTGACCTTATTCAAGTCGGCATACTTCCACAACAGCTCACGAGGCAGGCCGGACTCAGGGTTGACGGCGTTTCGCAGCTCGTCTACGAGGTGGGAGAAGCCGAGTTCCCGCGCATCTATAAATGGATCCAGGCTATACACCGTCGTCTCAGGAGGAACTTTCTTCAACCAAGGGTTAGACAAAACAGCACGGTCAGCGTTGGGGTAACCTTGGTTTCTGAGGATTGACCCCGCTTTTTCTACGTCTACCGCCTGGTCTGCCAAGTTTTCCCAGTCTCGCGCAACATCAGACTTACCCATCCCGCCTGTCGGGAGCCCAGCCATCTCACGGAACATGATCACATCTGGGCCGGCACTACCCCCTGCTAAGTGTTCAGGACTTACGTGCGAGATACCCCTCTCAGCCAAAGCCCTCACTGGGTCCTCAGGCGTCGCCATCTCGTTGCGAATGTAACCCGCTAGCTTTTTGTCGATCCACTGGTTGAGGGCTCGCTCTGCGTCGCCGGGGTCAGCGACCCATTGCCGCGCTTGCTCAGGCGACCCCAGTCGTTCAAGCTCAGCCGCATACTTGTCAACGTGTGGATTCTTCAACGGCTTCACCGCGTTCTCAACGCTCCCCGCAAGCCAGTTTCCGCCCTTCGGCTTGATCACCATGCCGACGGGCAAGCCCTTGGTCGCTCGGGCCACGGCAGCCAGCGGTCCAGGGGCGTTAAAAACCGCGTCTACGGTGTCGTCGCGCACCCGGGTAGCCATACCCCTACCCGTGGTCAGCGGCTCCCCGTAAGCCAGGCGTTCCAACGTGCGAGCGGTGCCCGGCACCCCCAGCAGGTCGCTCAGCAGCGCGACGGGCGGGTTGGGGTAGCCGAAGGGCCGCCGCGCAAACTCGTCCGCCGAGGACAACAGGCGAGCCAGCGCCCCCAGCCCCGGGCGCACCTGCGGGGTTGCTTGCATGTTATCGGCCACAGGAGCACTCCTTGAGTCGGGTGAGTCCGCCGCGAGCGTAACCTGATTTAACGTGCGGCAAGACTAAGAAAGACCTCTCACTTGTTGACTCATCAACCCAGGGAGAATATTCAGGTAGCACCTCCAGCTCCACACCCGTGTTTTTATACCGGAGAGCATCAATACCGTGACGCCTGGCGTTTTCACGAGCACGCAAAATCCAGGTATTCAGAGCCTGCGGAGACGTAGAAATGATAGTTTCCGAGCTCTCTCCGGCCAGTCGCGCTATAACCGAGTTGAGATCGTCATAGTCTACACCATAAGGCTCGTGAGGAACCTCTATGATCCTGCGCGGATTGTACGCACGCACGTTCGCCCCGGGCCTAGGATACTCGAGCAGCTCGCTTTCAGCATTGGTACCGTAGGAGAAACGAGTAGCTAGGTACTGGTCTAAAGTAGCGTGCGGACCAAGAACATCCCCGAGGTAACGTTGTTTCGGATTGATGGGTTTAGGTTTGAAATCATCACCGACCCATGGCTTAGGCGTACCGTGATAAACTCTAAACGGAGCGTCCGCCTCCAGAATGTCGTAGCCCGCGTATTCCCCCGCCTTGCGCATCTCCGGCAGCGGCAGTATCTTATACACAGAACGATCAGGGCCGTAGTCGATGTGCCGCTTGGCTGGAGCCCCACGTAAAAGCCCGTCCTCGGGCACCCCCAGGTCACCCCACGGCTCGCGGCTGTAGAGCTCCTCGGGCACGGAGCTAGTGTACACTCCGCGCTCGCGCATTGCCGCACGGTAGTCTTCCGGACGGGCGTAAGACCAGTTACTAGGTGCCTCGACGGCGCGACCCAGGTCGTTGATCAACTCATCGTAAGGCGTGAGCTGACCCGCCGCGTCAAGATGAACCACACCCGCCGAATTCCGTCCTCGCCCTAGCACCGCCTGTACATCACCTGGATGCAGCGAGTAGTACCCTCCGGCGTCAGCCGAGTGCGTGTGGAAATCGGCCTGCTTTGACTCCGGGGCGAAGCTCAACCGGCTCTTGCGGGAGGGCAAGACGCTGGCCCCCGAGCCCGCCCGCACAGGCCCCGCCATTCCCCGGGGAGACACCACTACAGCCAGCTCGCTCCCCCGCGCAGAGGGAAGCGAACGCCCTATCTCCTCGCGGGCAACCGCCAAGGGCGAGCTCTCGCGCAAACCAACCGCCCGCGCCAGGTTGCGCCCAGTGCGTAGCGACTGACTCAGCCGAGCCAGCCCTCCCAACACTGGAGCCACCCCCACAGCCGTTCCTGCCAAGAACGCGGGGCCGGCAACAGCACGCACACCCGCGTAGTCAGGATGCTCAACCGAGAACCCGAGCTGGTCCGGCGCGGTACCCAGGAGCGACGCAACCGCAGCGTAGGTGCGGGGGTCGGGCAGCAGGTTCACATCGGACTGCTCGGAGCGTTGCTTTGCGGCTGCGTAACTTCGCGCAGCCGGGTATCCGATATACGCGGCGTCTTCGCTCATCACTCACACCCCGTAAGGGTTAACCCGCTCGCGCGGGGGCGGACGGTCTGTGTCGATGTCCTTGGCTCGCTGCAGCTGGAACCAGCCGTCGTTCTTGAGGTAGATGACCGCCTGAGTGAAGCAGTCGACGTATTCATCATGCTCCGCCACCGGGAACTTGGCCAGCTGGCGCAGGAACGGCTCAGCCCAACTGACCGGCTGCCCCGGGTTCTTGGCTGATTCGGGAATCCACAGGATGCCCAGCTCCAGCGTGGGAGCAGCCTGATGAGCGCGGGCGACCTTATCAGCATTGCCAGGATTATAACCCACTGCCGGCACCCGGGCCAGCCTCAGGTCCTGCAGCAGCGACTGACCGGAGGCCTTAGCCTCCACGAGCACACGGTCCGGACGCCGGGGCTTGACGATCATCCCGCCCTGCGCCCGGGAGTCGCCGCCGTACTCGGCGGTCCAGTCTTCAATGGCTCGCTTGCGCAGCTCGGGGTAGGACAGGTGCTCGTCCCAGGCGTCCAGCAGGATGGCGTTGCGCTCGCCGTTGTGCGTGAAGACCCCCCACACCTCACACCCCGTGGGGTCGCCGGAGGTCTTCTCGGTGAATGCGGTGTCGTACGACTGCAGCACGTATTCCAGCTGCGGCTTGCGCTCCGCCGCAGGCCAGAGTCGGAAGTGCTTGGTCTTCAGTATGCCGCCTTCAGCCGGGGCGGGGTCCTGTGCGAGCTGGCCCGCCGCGCCGTAGCTACCCAGCAGCTGCTTCAGCTCGACGACCGAGTGCTCGTCGAACATCTCCGGCCACAGCAGCTCACCCTTCACGGTGCGGGGGTCGTAGGTGCCCAGGAAGGTCTTGCGCTGCACCCCGTCGTACTCCATCGGGATGCACAGATGGGTGTAGCCCGTCAGGTCGGCCAGGATGTGCCCCGTAACGTCACGCTCGTGCAGCCGCTGCATGACGACCACGGTGCTCGCCCCGCGCGACTGCCCCCGGGTGGAGAGCGTGCGGTCAAACCACACCAGCGCCGACTCCCGCTCGGCGTCGCTCTCGGCCTGCTTGGCGTTGTGGGGGTCGTCCACGATCTTGCGGTCTGGGTGCTCGCCGGTGGCCCGCCCGCCCACCGAGGTCGCCATGCGCCAGCCGCCCTCGGTCAGCGCGTACTTGGTCTTCTGATCCTCGCCCGCCTTGATCTGCACCTGCGGCCAGTTCTCCCGGTACCAGTCGGACAGCAGGATGTCGCGGGTCTTGCTGGCGTCGCGAATGGCGAGCTCTACGCCGTAGCTCGCACCCATGATGCGCAGCGTGGGGTCGTTGGCCCACTCCCACGCGGGCCACGCCACGGAGGTTAGGATTGACTTCATACACCCCGGGGGGATGTTGATGACGAGGTTGCGCACGTCACCCCGCGTCACCGCCATCAAGTGCTCCGCAATCACGTGCAGGTGCCAGTTGTCGCGGAAGTCCTGCCCCGGCTCAATGATGTTGAAGCACTGCCGCGTGAACGACATCAGGTCCCGGCAGGCCTCGCGCCGCGCCCGCTCGCGCCGGATCATGTCCAGCAACACCGCAGGGGCGAGCGGACCGTTCACTGTCCGGAGGCCTTAGAGAGCAGCGCCTGCATCTGCGCCAGCTCGCTGTCGGACATGTTCTTGAGGTCCAGCGCGGCCAGCGTAATCGGCCCGCCGCCAGCACCCGTGTGCTCCTGCGTGATCTTGTCGCCGTACTTCCTCGGCTTGAGCTTTGAAGCGGCCCACTTGCGTGCATCAACACGCAGCCGGTTGCGTGCCACCGCCGTCGCATCCAGCACCAGCTTGACCTCCTCGCCTTCGTGTTTCGTCTCAACAGCCACCTCATCGCTGATGGAGACGATCTCGTCGGCGAGGACTTCGGCACGCTCTTCCCGGGCGCGCGCGTACAGCACCGAGCGTTGCTCGTTGCCGTAAATCCAATCCGACACAGAGGTGTACAGCAAGCCCCTCTCCCGGCAGAACCCTGCCAGGTGCCCTCCCTGCGCGACGTACCCGCAGAGCTCTTCAATCGAGCCCTCGCGCTTGAACCACGGATTGATCTTGGGCTTGACGTCTGTGACCGTTCCCACCACCGCAGGCACCTTCTTACGCTTGTCGTTCATGCTCATAACGCTCTCCATTTTACCGTCTTTACTCCGCCGGAGTGTTCGGCGGAGTAAACCGCAACCCCACGCACAAACACACTACTTTTCCTACCCCGCCGTAAACTCCGCCCGAAACCCCGCCCGCCTTATAGAGAGATCATTATCGGCGGAGTAACCGATAATGACTCTCTTTCATCGCCTATCCTTTACCCCGCCGTCCCACCCGGCGGGGTTTCGCGGGGTAGGCGGGGTAAGTCTGTGATGGAGAATTTGGAGACCTGCTCATCGCTCAAGACCACCGGCTCCAACACCGCCCGCTGCCCCCGTCCGCCCCGGCTCTGACGCAGCACAACGC